>ENA-OQCS01000194-OQCS01000194.1-human-gut-metagenome-genome-assembly--contig:-NODE-194-length-32573-cov-4.005609_pt1 | contig 32573 bp, 47 predicted proteins | sample MGYA00242757_ERZ504575 | MGnify/ENA primary metagenome ERZ504575 (study PRJEB26092, sample SAMD00036297) | human gut metagenome | host: Homo sapiens | study: EMG produced TPA metagenomics assembly of... | reverse complement strand
AAAGTACATCAACCCCCAAAAAAGGATTCGAATCTTATTTCCTTCACTTCGATGAAGGAACGGATTTGGAACTGATGAGCGTACGGACATACAGAATACCCCTATTGAGGAAAACAGACTGGGACTGACCCACTTTGCCTTTGCCTTCGACAGCCAGGAAGCTGTCCTCCGACAGACAGAGCGGCTACGTACAGCGGGATATACCATCGCAGGAGAGCCCCGTACCTCCGGCGACGGATATTTTGAAAGTGTCGTCCTCGACCCGGACGGTAACCGTATAGAATGTGTATTCAGGGCATAGTCTCTCAATCAGAGGAGACAAAGCTTCTCAACAGTTTTATCTCCTCTGCCCAAAGCGATTCATCGGGCGTCTCCAAAATAATAGGTATACCGTCAAAACGCACATCTTGCATAAAGCGCCGGAAGAAATCCATACCTATCAGCCCCTTGCCGATGCTGTCGTGACGGTCTACTCTGGAGCCGAGTGCTTTCTTGGAGTCATTCAGGTGTATACCACGCAGATAGCCGAAACCTACCGCTGTGTCAAACTCCTCAAACACCTTGTCATACTCATTCACTATATCATAGCCTGCTGTATACGTGTGGCAGGTATCAAGCAAACTCCAACGCGAGACTTGTCATCCACCCGGTCAATGATATGTCCCAGCTGCCAGAACTCATTTCCCACATTGCTACCCTGCCCGGCTGTGTTCTCTATGACAGCCACCACATCGTGCGTCTTGCCCAATATAAGATTAATGGATTCAGCGACCTTGTCCAGACACTCTTCCACGGAAATCTTATTCAGATGGCTGCCCGGATGAAAATTCAGTAACTTCAGCCCTAATTGTTCGCAGCGCTGCATCTCATCCAGAAAAGCGGCACGGCTTTTCTGTAACCCTTCTTCTTCGGGATGCCCTAAATTTATCAGATAACTGTCGTGAGGCAGGATATAGCGGGAATCGAAGCCAAGCTTCCCACAATTTTCCTTAAACACCCTGATACTCTCCTCCGTCAGCGGCCTTGCCACCCACTGACGCTGGTTCTTGGTAAACAAGGCAAAAGCATTTGCCCCTATCTCACTGGCATTGACGGGAGCCGCTTCCACTCCCCCACTGGCCGATACATGTGCACCTATAAATTTCATAATCTTATTGTATTTGCTCTTTCATGAATTCCCACTGGCATTTTTTCATGTCCACACACCCATTCTTTCTGAACGTCACGCCCTCTGCCTCCAGCAAAGCCCGCTGTTCCGCCCAGCACGGTGCCAGCCTGCCCTGGCTGTTCACTACCCGATGGCAGGGCAGACACATGCCGTCGGGCACATCGTGCATAGCATGTCCCACCATGCGCGAACATTGAGGTCTTCCGACAAGATAGGCTATCTGTCCGTACGTCACCACCCGCCCCGGAGGGATTGCGGCCACTACATTATAAACCTCCTGCTGAAAAGTGTCTTTGTCCATAAAAGTCTGGTTTGGGAAGGCAAAGATATGATAAATTCAGCAGGTATGCGAACAGACGTTACAAGAAAGTGGCTGCGCCGAGCGGATTGTATGTATAGGTGACATTACGGGCACGGATGATTTCGCCCGTCGGGGTAAACAATATCTGATATTTCGTCTGGAGATTTGCCATCCCTACCTCTACCGCCACGATGGACTGCCATTTGGGAAACTGTACCCAAGTGACATTCTGCACCATCCCTCCGGAATATTCACTGGCGGCAAAAGCATTGTAAACGGCAGGGGGCACTTCGTCCATTGTCTCCCAGTCCGTCTGTTGCATTACCCATTGCGCCTGCCCGTCAAACCAGACTTTCGTATCAAAACCGTTCATCAGGAAATCTGCCACATAATAAGACTCATCATGCGACCAGGCAACATCATCTGCCGTAGGATACATTTTCTTCAGTGCAGCCTGTACATCAGCAGGTGCCCAATCGGCAGAAGCCGAGACTGATACCATCAGCATCAAAACCAGAAAAGAGAATTTCAACTTACTCATAACTTCATCAGATTATCATGTTATGAGAAGAACGGCGTATGGCAGATTTTGTTCACCGGCAACTCTCAACCATTCAACAGTTAAAAAGAGATATCCATTGTAATTCAATAGAAAATGACTAACTTCACACCAGAAATTCAGAAATATGATAAGAATACATCCCATATCCGGCAACAAAAAGCAATATCTTGACCTGCTGCTGCTTGCCGACGAACAAGAGTCCATGATTGACCGTTATCTGGAACGGGGAGAGATGTTCATCCTATCCGATAATGATACAGTCAAAGCGTCTTGTGTAATCACCTGCGAGGATAAAGGAATCTACGAAATAAAGAGCATAGCTGTCTATCCGGAATACCAGCGCCAGGGATATGGAAGACAACTGATAGCATTCGTTCTTGAACATTATAAAGACCGGTGCCATACTATGCTTGTCGGCACTGGAGACAGTCCGCTAACCATCCCCTTCTATGAAAGCTGCGGATTTGCATACTCACACCGGTACCCGATTTCTTTATCGATAATTACGACCACCCCATATTTGAAGGAGGCAAGCAACTGAAAGACATGATTTATCTGAAAAGGACGCTTCAACCAAAATAATATTCTATATTTGCATATCACTTAACTCCACACATTATGGAAGCTAAACTTTGCCAAAGCTGCGGAATGCCCTTGTCATCTGCAGAAGTACTCGGAACCAATGCCGACGGTAGCCTCAACGAGGAATATTGCACCTATTGCTACCAGCACGGCAATTTTGCACAAGACTGCACTATGGACGAAATGATAGAACATTGTGCACAGTTCACCGACGAATTCAACAAGGATTCCGGAATGAATTTCACTAAAGAGGAAGCCATTGCCGGTATGAAAGAATTCTTCCCGACCTTGAAACGCTGGCAGTCCAAACAATAAACATGCCATCCCGTATCGAGCAGGAAAAACAGACAGTAGAACGGATGGTCCGCCTCTACTGCCGGAAAAAGGAAGGTAACAAGCAATTGTGTCCCCGATGCGAGGAATTGCTGGGATATGCCCGCATTCGTCTTTCACGCTGTCCTTTCGGTGAGAATAAATCCACCTGCAGGCAATGCAGCATTCACTGCTACAAGCCCGAAATGAAAGAACGGATGCGTGAAGTCATGCGGTATGCCGGACCACGGATGCTGTTGTACCATCCCGTGGCGGCACTCCGCCATTTGTGGCAGGAGTATGTCCATCAGTATTTCACCAAACGTTTCGGAGTCCCGCGCCAGGAACAGCACAAACAATAAACCGTATCCTGGTCGTATCCCTCCAACGAGGAGGTGCCGTCCTTAGGTACAATCTCACCTTTGTCAGAGATGTAGACCGGCAGGCGCTCACCTTGTCCGTTCATCACAAAAAATGCCCCCACCTTGCATTGGGGGCATACCATCTTACGCATAATCAATTGAAATAATACAAAAATATAGCCACCCCTTCCAGTGCCTTCTTCTTTTCACCTTGTATTTCGATGGCAAACTTTATTTCCGCCTTTGCCACACCGCGCAGATTCGACAGAGATTGCAAATGGGCAACCAGTCGGATGCTCTGTCCGGACAATACCGCCTGACCGAACTTCATCTTGTCCATACCATAATTAATCATCATCTTCAGGTTGTTCACTTCAATAATCTGGTTCCACAGATATGGCAACATGGACAAGGTGAGATACCCATGTGCAATAGTGCTCTTAAAAGGACTTTCCACTTTGGCGCGTTCCGTATCGACGTGTATCCACTGATGGTCCAATGTCGCATCAGCAAACAGATTGATACGCTCCTGAGGGAGCTCTACATATTCCGAAACACCGATTTGCTGGCCTACCAGCTTTTCAAAATCCTCGTACGAGTTGATAATCACTTTTTCCATTACTCTCTATTTTATTGATAAATTATAAATTCACGCGCTTTATCCACATATCCGCCATTCGTTTATGCCCTGCAGGAGTAGGATGGATACCGTCCCAAATCCAATAGGTGTCCTGAGAAGCCGGAGCAGTGCCGAGAATTTCATCGAACATCGCATTATAAGGAAGAAATACCGTCTGATAGTCCTTCGCTATCCTCTCTACGATGGCGGCACAGCGACGCACCAGACTATCACGTTCTGCAAAGTCCTCACTCTTACGCATATTGCCGACATTGGCAACAAAAGGAGTGCCCAGCACTATCTTCAATTCCGGATTGGCCTGCAAAGAACGGTCAAGCAAGGAACGGTAACACTTCTCCCATCCTTCAAAATCAAAAGGCTCTTTTTTGTCACCCTGCAGATAGTAATGTACATCGTTTGTCCCCACCAAGACGGAAAGCACATCCGGTTTCATTCCAATGGCATCCTCTTCCCAGCGTTTCTCCAAATCCCGGAGAGTGTTTCCACTGATGCCACGGTTAAAAAAAGCATATTCCTTTTCCGGAATCTCCTTGATAATGACTTGCACACAAATACATATAGCCGCTACCGTAAATATGGTTCATATCCCAAAGGCTTCGCTCCGCAGTCGGTTTGGGCATCCCGCAGGCATTTCCCCAGTTACCGTCCGTGATAGATCTCCGATAAACAAGACACGCGGGCCGCTTGCATGGAGTAAGAGTGATATGCAGAAAAAAACTATTACAAAGAGTCCAATACGCTTCATGGCATTTTCTTGTTAGAATGTAAAAATTGCAACAAATATACGTCTTATTCCGGCAAGTACAAAAACTCGGGTACCTTTTTCCCATTTCCCAAAAACACATATAACCCTTATTTTTATTTCCGTTCATCACAGATTAATTTGGAAATAATGTATCTTTGTCAATATCTTAATTGTTGTGACAGAACAAAAACATCACTATTAAAGATTCCGGTATGAATTCTAAATTTGATTATGACTTACTGTCAGCAATGATGACCAATGCCAATATGGGATGGTGGGAAGCTGATTTAAAGACCGAAAGCTACATTTGCTCCGAATATATCTCCCGGTTGCTGGGACTGGATGAGGATGGAACCATCAGCTTTAAAGATTTCAACAAACGTATCCTGAAAGAGGAACAACGGCATACTACCACACATTCCTTCGACAATATCCGGCAGACACAAGAGACTGTATATCTGCTCAACACAGTAGAGGATCCAACGTGGATAAGAAGCAAGATATGCCTGCAGAGAACCGATGAAAACGGTAATGTCAAAGTCTACGGCATTGCCGAAACACAAGACGGTCCCGACATGTCATCGGCATCCCAAGCCTTACAAGAGCGTAACCGTCTCCTCCATAATATTTATAAATATCTTCCGGTAGGAATTGAGCTCTATAACCGAGAGGGAATATTGATAGATATGAATGACAAAGAGCAGGAAATGTTCCATCTCAAACAGAAAGAAGATCTACTTGGAATTAATATTTTCGAGAATCCGATTTTCCCGGAAGAGATGAAAAGCAAGTTAAGAAAACATGAAAATGCAGACTTCACTTTCCGGTATGACTTCTCTAAAATAGGCAATTACTACAAGACACAGAAGAAGACGGGCACCATAGACCTTGTAACCAAAGTCACAAGCCTTTACGACGATAATCACAACCTAACCAACTATCTGCTAATCAACGCAGACAAAACGGAAACGACCGTCGCTTACAACAAAATACAAGAGTTCGAGAGCCACTTTGAGCTTATAGGTGACTATGCCAAAGTGGGATATGCCAATTATGACCTTCTTAATGAGCAAGGCTATGCCCAACGCAGCTGGTACAAGAACTTGGGTGAGAAAACAGAAACACCGTTGTCCGAAATCATCGGAACCTACAATCATCTTCACCCTGACGACCGTACTATCATGCTTGACTTCCTACAGAACGTAAAGAGAGGACTGGCACACAAGCTCAGCCGGGAAGTACGTGTTCTTAAAGAAGACGGTTCTTTCATGTGGACCCACGTCAACATCATTGTAGAACGCTACATGCCTGAACAGAACATCATAGAGATTATCTGCATCAATTACGACATCACCCAATTAAAGCAGACGGAGGCAATGCTGATACAAGCCAAGGAAAAGGCCGAAGAGGCAGACCGGCTGAAATCCGCTTTCCTTGCCAATATGAGCCATGAAATCCGCACGCCGCTAAATGCGATTATCGGTTTCTCCAGCCTGCTGCACTATGTGGAAAACGAGCAGGAAAGGGAACAGTACATCTCTTTGATAAACCACAACAACCAACTGTTGCTCAAACTAATCAACGACGTTCTGGACCTTTCCAAAATAGAGGCCGGACACATAGAGCTCCATTCCGAATGGTTCAATCCGGCAGAACTCATCAAGGAAAGTATTACCGAGTACGAACGGAACGTTCCGGCAGGAGTGAAACTCTTTGCCAGGTATCCGGTAACCCCCAGCCAGATAGAGCACGACCCGATGCGCATCAAACAGATACTGAACAACTTCATATCGAATGCACTGAAAAACACCGTGCAGGGACATATCGAAGTGTACTACGAAACGGACACAGACGGAATAAGAATCAGTGTTTCCGATACTGGATGCGGTATTCCCCCGACAAACTGGGAATGATATTCGAACGGTTTGAAAAGGTGGACTCTTTTGCCAAGGTGCCGGATTAGGACTCTCCATCTGCAAATCCATCGTTGAGAAAATGAATGGAGTGATTACCGTAGATTCGACAATGGGAGTGGGAAGCACATTCACCGTGGAACTGCCCTGCCGGACAAGACCATCCTGACAACAAACGAAAAACAATGATTTATGACCGCACAGAAAGAATTTACCCTAACCCCTCGCCGGCGTGGCTTTCACCTGGTGACAGAGGAGATTATACGCAACCTTCCACCGCTTCCGTCTGCCGGAATCCTGCATCTGTTCATCAAGCATACAAGCGCAGGCCTCACCATCAACGAGAATGCAGACCCTGACGTACAGACAGATATGGAAGCCATCTTCAACCGCCTCGTAAAAGAACGGGAACCTTATTACCAACATACATGCGAAGGCGATGACGATATGCCCGCCCATGCCAAGGCAACCCTCAGCGGAACCAGCCTCACCATCCCCATCACCAATGGGCGTCTGAACATAGGTATCTGGCAAGGCATCTATCTCTGCGAGTTCCGCAACCGGGGCGGAGGAAGAAGAATTGTAGCAACCGTCATCGGATAATCCCCTATCATCATGCAGAAAGCCATCATCATCGGTGCCACTTCAGGCATCGGACAAGAAGTAGCCAGGATACTTGTACAACAAGGCTGGCATATAGGTATTGCCGGCAGAAGAGAGGAAGCATTGCATGCCCTACAAGCCACCGCACCCGACCGGATAATCACGGAACAGCTGGACGTTACGGAAGAGACAGCGACTCTACACCTCCATAACCTGATAAAAAAGCTGGGAGGCATAGACCTGTTTTTCCTCAGTTCCGGCGTGGGACATCAAAACCGGGACTTACAACCGGACATCGAACTGAACACGGCACGTACCAATGTAGAGGGATTTACCCGCATGGTGACTGCCGCCTTCAACTATTTCAAGGAAAAAGGCTCCGGACATATTGCTGTCATCAGTTCCATTGCAGGCACTAAAGGACTGGGCGTTGCACCGGCCTACTCTGCCACCAAACGCTTCCAGAATACCTATATCGAAGCGCTGGCACAACTTGCCCGGATGCAGCATCTTGATATACACTTCACCGACATCCGTCCGGGATTTGTTGCCACCGATTATTGAAAAGCGGGAAATACCCGATGCTGATGAAAGCAGACCGTGTAGCACAGCACATAATCAAGGCTTTAAGAGAAAAGAGACGGGTAGTTGTCATTGACGGACGCTACCGGGTACTGGTATTTTTTTGGCGTATGATTCCACGATGGCTATGGGAAAGGTTGCCTATAACGAATTGATTTCGTATCTTCACGTCTCCAAACAGAAATAGACATACAGACATGAAGAAAAATTCAAAATATATCGTGCTTACCGCTGCCATTGCACTGTGCGCAGGTTCCAGCCTCCCCTTCCTCGCAGGCAGCAGTACGCTGAATCCCGAACGCGATTCCGTGAAATCCGAAGTTCCCTACTGCGTGACCTCCCCCAGCGTACCGGACAAGATCACTTTTGCCGGACAAGCTATTGACCTGCTTCGCTACGACCACCGCGAACGTATGGACCGCGAACTGATGTCCTTCACCTACATGCACTCCACCACCATGCTCATGGTGAAGCGTGCCAACCGCTACTTCCCCGTCATAGAGCCTATACTAAAAGCCAACGGCCTTCCCGATGACTTCAAGTACCTCGCTGTGATAGAAAGCAACCTGAACCCGCTTGCCAAATCGCCTGCGGGTGCCGCCGGCCTATGGCAGTTCATGCCTGCCACCGGACGCGAATTCGGACTGGAGGTGAACAGCAACATCGACGAACGATACCATATCGAGAAAGAGACCAAAGCAGCCTGCAAGTACCTGAAAGATGCTTATCAGAAATACGGGAACTGGCTGTGCGTAGCCGCCGCCTACAATGCCGGGCAAGGACGCATCTCCACACAGCTGCAGAAGCAAATGGTGGACCAGGCTGTCGACTTATGGCTGGTAGAAGAGACTTCGCGCTACATGTTCCGCCTGCTGGCAGCCAAAGCAGTCATCAGCAATCCACAGCAGTACGGCTTTCTGTTGAAACGGGAACATCTTTATCCGCCCATCCCCTACACGGAAGTGACCGTCACAACGGGCATCGGCAACCTGGCACAGTTTGCCAAAGATAAAGGCATCACCTATGCCCAACTGAAAGATGCCAATCCGTGGCTGCGGGATACCTCGCTGATGAATAAAAGCGGACGTACATACATACTAAAAATACCGACACAAGCCGGAATGCATTACAACCCCAAGAAAACAGTGCCCCACAATAAGAATTGGGTCATCAATTAATAAAAAAGAAAGAGAGGATACGATGATGATGTTAAACTTTGATTTTGTGCTCAGGTTGCTGGTAGCCGGAATATTGGGTGCCATTATCGGACTGGACCGGGAATACCGTGCCAAAGAAGCAGGCTACCGCACCCATTTCCTGGTATCATTGGGAAGCGCGCTCATCATGATTGTATCCCAATATGGTTTTCAGGAAATCATCAAGGAAAGTAGTGTGACGCTGGACCCAGCCGTGTTGCCGCACAAGTAGTCAGCGGTATCGGATTCATCGGTGCGGGTACCATCATTTTCCAGAAACAGATAGTCAGGGGACTGACAACAGCCGCAGGAATATGGGCTACTGCAGGCATCGGATTGGCAGTAGGTGCAGGAATGTACACCATCAGCATTGCCGCCACCCTGCTGACTCTGGCAGGGCTCGAACTGTTGAGCCTTATTTTCAAAAGCATTGGCATGAAAAGTTCCGTGATAACCTTTTCCACTTCCAGCAAAGAGATACTGCCGCAAGTGTCCCGGCGATTCAACTCCAAAGACTATCTGGTGGTGTCCTACAACCTGGACCGGCAAGTGCAGGGAGAGTACACCAACTATCAAGTGACCATGGTCATCAAATCCAAGAAAAGCTATGATGAGGGATATTTGCTGCAACTGATGCAGGAATTTCCCGAAGTGACAGTGGAGAAAATCGAATAAAGGGAATCACTGCTGTTTTTCCGTCAGATATTTCCAATAGCGCACGGGCATGTCCTGCTTGTGCTTCCGGGGATTGAGGCGTTCCTTGATGCAGATTGCCTTGAAATAGGTTTTCCAGAGAGACTGGAAAAGCTGTTCGTCTCCGTCCATCAGACTTTCGTCGAGCATGCCGGTGACAAGATGTCCTTCGCGACTGTCCTCACCAAAAGTCACCTGGCGCACCTCCTTCAAGTCGTAATAGTACCCATAGCTCGCCTGATGTCATAAATCAACCAACGCTGGTCGCAAAACGGTCCTTGAAATGCCCCGTCACCAAAGGAAGGGCATTCTTTTCGGGCTCGATGGCAGCAAAGAAAGTACCGTCCGCAGCCTTCTGGAAGCGGACAAACTGAAGCAGGCGTATACGCTCCCAATCCACCCGCTTCCACATACGGGAGAACTCCAGCACATCAGGGTCGCAAAGTTCGTTTCAATGGAGCGAGGAGCATCTATCGCCTTGCGGATATAGCGGAACAGCAGCATGGGAGTTTCCGGTTCCTCTGCCAGCCAGCATTGGGCGAGGCAGGCAAGTGCCGCAGACGACAGCTTCTTCTGCAATCCGCGCCAGACGCGACCGGACTTCTCCTCATCGGTTATCACTGTAAATATTTCATCGTAGAACAATGGTAGAGGCTCTCCCTCCAACAACAGTGCATCGGGGAAAATGCGGCGGGAATAGGCTTCAAAAACAGAAGTCAGCAATCCCTCAAAAGTCTTATCGTATAAAAAGATATTCATTCGCCAAAATCAAGCATCAACTGCCTCTCATCCACTTTTTTCTTGTTCGGTTTGGGCAACAGCAGACTGCGTACCCCTTGCGGAGTCAGCTCATTGACCGTGCGCATCGGCAACTCGCAGCAGGTAATGAAATACTGCGCCTTCTTCATCACCACCCCTATCTTCTTCACTGGTAGAAACCTATCTTGGAGAACGTCGGAAGCCACTATCAGCCGTGCCGACTTCACGCCGATGCCCGGCACGCGGAGCAACATCTCATAATCCACCTTGTTCACATCGATTGGAAACTGCTCGGGATGGCGCAAAGCCAGGACAGCTTGGGGTCAACCTCCAAATCAAGGTCTGGGTAGGCATCATCCACTATTTCCTCCACCTTGACTGATAGAAGCGCATCAGCCAGTCGGCTTGGTAAAGGCGGTTTTCGCGCACCAAAGGGGGCTGTTTCAATGCCGGCAGGCGCTTATCGTAGGTATTGACGGAAATATAGCCCGAATAGTAGACACGCCGCATCGTAGGTCCCTTATAGAGGGCCGACGAAAGATACAGAATATCCTTGTCCGTCTCGGCGGTAGCGCCTACTATCATCTGTGTGCTTTGTCCTGCAGGAGCGAAACGAGGAGCGTGGCGGTGTTTCTTGCGTTCTTCCGAACTTTCAAGGACTCCCTGCTGGATGTAGCGCATAGGCGCATATACACTCTTATGGTCTTTCTCCGGGGCAAGCAGTTTCAGGTTCTCCTCCTTCGGTATCTCGACATTGACGCTGAGACGGTCGGCATAAAGCCCTGCCTCATTCACCAGTTCGCGGCTGGCACCGGGAATGCTCTTCAGATGGATATATCCGTTGAACGATGGATAGTGCGGAGGTCCTTGGCAACGCGCACCAGGCGTTCCATCGTGTAATCGGGATTACGCACCACCCCACTGCTCAGGAAAAGCCCTTCGATATAGTTGCGGCGATAGAACTCCATGGTGAGGTCTACAAGCTCGGCCACCGACAGCGTGGCACGCGGCAGGTCGTTGCTGCGGCGGTTGATGCAGTAGGCGCAGTCGTAGATGCAATAATTGGTAAGCATCACTTTGAGCAGGGAGATACAACGGCCGTCCTCGGCAAAACTATGGCAGATGCCCCAGCCACCCACAGTGTTCCCCAGCATGCCTGCCTTGCCGGAGCGCACCGTACCACTGGAGGAGCAAGAGACGTCATACTTTTGCCGACTCTGCCAGTATCTTCAGTTTATTGAGAACGTTTTCATCCATAATACCTGCGTCAAAAGTAGCAATAATACTTTTCAAAAACAAAAAAGACCGCCAGTAGTGGCAGTCTTTCGCAGCATCAAATATGCTTTTTTTCTTACTTCTTAGAAGCTTCCAAAGATGCTTTGCGGAATTCCTTCATAGCTTTTTCGATTTCCAAAGAAGCCTTACGAGCGCGAGTTCCTGCTGCCTTGTTACCGTTTTCCAACTGAGCGTTTGCATCTTTTGAGAAGTCTGCATACAATGCAGCTACTTTTTCAACTAATTCTTTCATAATCCTTTTTAAATTACTTCGTTAATAATGTCTGGCAAAAATACATTCTTTCTTGAAATAAATGCAGAAAAACGATATTTTTTTTGAAATATTCGGTAAAATCGCCGCAAAAGGGCTCTTACGCGTTTTTTATCTACTTTTGCAAGCATGAAAACGCTTACTGACACCGAATATATACACGCTCTCATAGCCGAAGGAGAGCACCAACAGCAGGATTTCAAGTTCGAAATATCCGACGCCCGCAAGATAGCCAAAACCCTTTCAGCCTTTGCCAATACAGACGGTGGAAAACTGCTCATCGGAGTGAAAGATAACGGGAAAATTGCCGGTGTTCGTTCGGACGAAGAACAATATATGATAGAAGCGGCTGCCGAACTTTATTGCAGCCCCGAAGTGAACTACATCATGCAGACCTATCTGGTGGAAGGCCGCAGTGTGCTGGTGGTACAAATCGAGGAAAGTGACCGGAAGCCGGTATATGCCAAGGACGAAACAGGAAAATACTTGGCCTATCTCCGCATCAAGGATGAAAACATCCTGGCTACTCCCGTCCATCTGCGCGTCTGGCAGCAAAGCGGAAGTCCGAAAGGAGAACTGATAGAATATACCGAACGGGAACAACTGTTGCTCAATCTGCTGGAAGAAAACGACCGCCTTTCACTGAACCGTTACTGCCGCCTGGCGCATCTTTCCCGACGCGCCGCCGAACATCTGCTGGCAAAGTTTGTTCGTTATGACATAGTGGAACCGGTGTTTGAAGGACACAAATTTCACTTCAAGCTGAAATAGGCAAGGAGATTCCGTCAGGTTTGTCCAGATTTGTCCATGGTACAAATCGCAGCACACGAGCTCATACCACGTTGATTATCACCGACTTGCAAGAAATCTATCTCAGTTAACGACAGAGGTAGCCTTGAATAACGACAGAAGCAGCCTAAAGTAACGACAGAGGGTAGCACTTGTTTTGTGTGAGTTTTTTTTACTACAAATAGATAACTGTACATATACATTATGGGAATAATAAATCTGATAAACGACCTGCTCTGGACCTACATCCTCGTTGCCCTGCTGTTGGGATGCGCCGTATGGTTTACGCTGAGAACCCGCTTTGTACAGTTCCGGATGATAAAGGAAATGGTACGTCTGCTGGGCGACTCGGGCGGGAAAGGCGATGCCAAGGAAAAGCATATCTCATCGTTCCAGGCATTTGCCATCTCCATTGCCAGCCGTGTAGGTACGGGCAATCTTGCAGGGGTTGCCACCGCCATTGCAGTAGGCGGTCCGGGCGCTGTATTCTGGATGTGGGTGATTGCCCTCCTGGGTGCTTCCAGCTCGTTTGTAGAATCTACACTGGCCCAATTGTATAAGATAAAGGGCAAAGACTCCTTTATCGGCGGCCCGGCCTACTATATGCGTAAGGGACTGAAACAGCCGTGGATGGGGGCACTGTTTGCCGTACTTATCACCATTACCTTCGGATTTGCATTCAACTCGGTACAGAGCAATACACTGTGTGCCGCTTTCGAAGCGCTTTCGGGTTCGACCATGCCGTTGTGGGAGGGATCATCACCGCACTCACGCTGACAATCATCTTTGGAGGCGTACAGCGCATAGCCAAAGTCAGCAGCATCATCGTCCCCATCATGGCGTTGGGATACATTGCACTGGCACTTATCATCGTTCTGTTGAACATCAAAGAGCTGCCGGGAGTCCTGGCACTCATTGTCGGCCACGCCTTCGGATGGGAGCAGGCTTTGGGAGGGGGTGTCGGCATGGCGCTGATGCAGGGCATCAAACGCGGGCTGTTCAGCAACGAGGCCGGTATGGGTCCGCCCCCAATGTGGCGCAACCGCACACGTCAGCCACCCCGTGAAGCAAGGCTTGATTCAGACGCTGGGAGTATTTACCGATACGCTGATTATATGTACCTGCACCGCTTCATCATTCTGTTCAGCGGTGCTCCACTGGATGGTTCCACAAACGGCGTACAGCTTACCCAGCATGCACTGACCAACGAGATAGGACCTTCGGGAGCCATCTTCGTTGCGGTAGCCTTGTTCTTCTTCGCATTCAGCAGCATTCTGGGAAATTATTATTACGGAGAAGCCAATGTGCGCTACCTTACCCACCGTAAATGGGTGCTCAACATCTACCGTATACTGGTGGGCGGCATGGTCATGTTCGGTGCTGTTGCCACCTTCGACCTGGCATGGAGCCTTGCCGACGTCACTATGGGACTCATGGTGCTCTGCAATCTTATCGCCATCAGCCTGCTCGGAAAATACGCTTTCAGGCTGCTTGAAGACTACCGCGCACAGAAAAGCGCCGGTATCAAAGACCCCGTTTTCACCAAGAACCGCCTGAAAGAGGTAGAAAAAGACATAGAGTGCTGGTGATAACCAACTTATTTCGTACTTTTGCAGCCGGAACCGCCGGATGACCTGCGGTCTTGTAATTTGTAATCAGTAATTCGTAATTTGATATGAGTTTATTTGCCAAACTATTCAACAAGAATACCGGAGAAGTATCTTCGAAGAATGTGGAAGACTTCGTGTCACTGACACGCGTCTACTTCCAGTCTGTAATAGCCGCCAACCTGGGCATCACCAATATCCGCTTTGTGCCGGATGTAGCCACTTCAAGCGTCTGTTCAAAATCCCCACGCAGGGAGGCCGTCTGGGACAAGCGGAAAAGGCCGCTTCGCGCAAGATGCTGATGCAGGACTACGGCATCAGTGAAAACTTCTTCAAGGAAATTGATACTTCCGTCAAGAAGCACTGCCGTACGCAGAACGACGTACAAGGTTATCTCTTTATGTATCAAGGATTCTCCAATGACTTGATGATGCTGATGGGAAACCTGATGCAGTGGAAATTCCGCATGCCTTCCATCTTCAAGGGAGCACTGCGCAGCATGACCGAAAAAACCGTACACGACGTCTGTACAAAAACCGTATGGAAAAAGGACGATGTACACAAGACGGCAGCGGCAGTACGCCAGTACAAAGAGCGTCTGGGATATTCGGAACAATGGATGACCGAGTACGTTTACAACGTAGTGATGCTGGCCAAAAAGGAACCGAAACAGAAAGCCAACGAAGAGAAATAAAAGAAAAAGAATTCTAAAGAACTTTAGAAACAAGAAGGCGGGAAAGAAATTTCCCGCTTTTTTTGTTATTTTTAGCAAATGAAATCATTTTCCCCTCACGGAACACAAGGACGCACCCCGCGTCAACCATCATAAATATTAACTTCAAAAAAACAATCGCTTATGAAACAAAAGAAAATGCTTGCACTCACTCTATCACAACTGGAACAACTTTATCGGCACGAACTCCCTGAATTGGTCAGCATCGCCGTTCAAAGCGACGATGCGGAAGCTTCAAGGCCAACCTGACGGAGTACATTGCCGGACATCCGGAAGTGGACAACGAGGCCGGTAAGCAAATTCGACTCTTGATTGAATTTGACGGGCAGGAAGTACACGAGCTCTCCATCGGAGAACAACTGCCCATATCAACTTTATCAATGCTGCATTCCTTCCTCACGGGACAATGGGAAGAGGAAACGGAAACGGACCTGTTCATCGACTTGTTCCAGCAGTTCAAACGCCTCCACCAACCCGCCCCCGCTCTGCCCTCCGCACAGAAAATCAAACCCTGACCGAACGCTGGCCCAGCGGACTGGATGAAGACGTGCAGCATATCCGTGCAAAGAACAAGGAACGCATCCTGCATGCACTGGTGCAGAAGATTGAGCACCGCAAGAACCCGGCTTCCCGCTTCCATTTCGAAGAGGGACTCAGCTACGAGGAGAAGTTCAACCTCGTCAGCGAATGGTGGAATGACTTCCGTTTCCATCTTGCCATGGCCGTCAAAAGCCCTACGGAGCTAAACCGTCTTCTCGGCAACTCCCTTTCTGCCGAAACCATGTACCTGCTCTCAAAAGCCCGCAAGAAGGGAATGCCTTTCTTCGCCACCCCCTATTATCTGTCACTGCTGAACTGCACCGGCAGCGGATACGACGACGAGGCCCTGCGCAGCTATATACTCTATTCACCCCAACTGGTGGAAACCTACGGACAGATACGTGCCTGGGAACGGGAGGATATCGTAGAACCAGGTAAACCCAACGCCGCCGGCTGGCTGCTGCCCGACGGGCATAACATCCACCGCCGTTATCCGGAAGTGGCCATCCTCATCCCCGACACCATGGGACGCGCCTGCGGAGGACTCTGCGCATCTTGTCAGCTATGTACGACTTTCAAAGCAAACGGCTCAATTTTGAGTTTGACACCCTGCGTCCCAAGGAGACATGGGAAAAGAAGCTGCGTCGGCTGATGGCCTATTTTGAGGAAGACACGCAACTGCGGGACATTCTCATCACCGGCGGTGACGCACTGATGAGCCAAAACAAGACGCTGGGCAATATTCTGGATGCCGTCTACCGCATGGCAGTCCGCAAGCGGAAAGCCAATCAGGAACGGCCCGAAGGAGAAAAGTATGCAGAGCTGCAACGTGTACGCCTCGGCTCACGCCTCCCCGCCTACCTGCCCATGCGCATCAATGACGGCTGGTGGAGATTCTAAGGGAATTCAAGGAAAAGGCGTCTACCATCGGCATCCGCCAGTTCATTATCCAGACACATTTCCAAACCCCACTCGAAGTCACTCCGGAAGCTGCCGAAGGAATACGCAAACTGCTGGCGGCAGGCTGGCTCATTGACAACCAACTGGTATACAACGTAGCTGCATCCCGCCGGGGGCATACCACCCGCCTGCGGCAAGTGCTCAATCAGTTGGGAGTGGTTTGCTACTACACCTTCTCCGTGAAAGGTTTTGAAGAAAACAATGCCGTGTTTACCCCCAACAGCCGTTCCGTACAAGAGCAATGGGAAGAAAAGCGCTTCGGAAAGCTGACCAAGGAAGATGCCCATAATCTGTCCGTACTGCTTGGAACCGTCCATGACCCGGCAGCCTGCATCCGGCGTTTCCTGAAAACACACCACCTGCCTTTCCTCGCCACCGACGCAATGTGCTCAACCTGCCCGCCATCGGCAAGAGCATGACTTCAACATGGTAGGCATCACCCCCGAGGCAAGCGTATCTTGCGGTTCGACCACGACAATACTCGCCGCCACAGCCCGATAATAGACCGCTTGGGGCAAATATATATCGTAGAGAACAAGTCCATAGCCTCCTACCTCCGCCAACTGCAGGCCATGGGAGAAGACGCCGAAGAATATGCCACCATCTGGAACTATACGGAAGGCAAGACAGAATCCCGGTTCAGCCTCTACGAATATCCTGATTTCCCCTTCCAAATCACCGACAGAATGAGCAATCAGGACATTGCAGGATAGCATATCCAAGATATATTCCGTACTTTTGCAGGCAGAACAATGAAATTGGAAGTATGGAAATAGAACAACACCCTTTAGAACCCTTCCTTCCCGGCAACGCCCGTCTGCTGATGCTGGGAAGCTTTCCTCCGCAGAAAAAGCGGTGTCCATGGAGTTTTACTACCCCAACTGGAACAATGACATGTGGAGGATTACCGGGTTCCTTTTCTTCAATGACAAGGATTATTTTATAAACAAGACGAAGAAGGCTTTCTGCAAAGACGCCTCATCAGTTTCCTGCAGGAAGGGTATTGCCTTGTTCGACACAGCCTCTGCCATACGGCGCCTGCAGGACAACGCCTCGGATAAGTTTCTGGAAGTGGTGCAACCCACGGACGTCCCTGCCCTGCTACACCGGATACCGCAATGCAAGGCTATCGTCACCACCGGCGAGAAGGCAACGGACACGCTGTGCACGCAGTTTTCCATCGACAAGCCCAAAGTAGGCGACTTCACGGAGTTTCTTTTCGAAAACCATCCGATGCGCCTCTACCGGATGCCTTCTTCCTCAAGAGCCTACCCGCTGGCACTGGAAAAAAAGCAGCAGCGTATCGCATTATGTATCAGGACTTACAGATGTTGTAAGCAACTTCTATAGAAAATAAGTACGTCCGTTACTTGCATATTTGAAAGTTTGCATTACCTTTGCAGCCGCAAACACGGGAGTAGCTCAGTTGGTAGAGCACCGGTCTCCAAACCGGGTGTCGGGAGTTCGAGCCTCTCCTCCCGTGCATGAACGAATAATGGCTGTAAGTATTGCTTACAGCATTATTCGTTTTATAAATGCCTACCGGATATCTATCAGCTTATGTGTCTGCAAACTAAGTCTCCACTTAGGATGCTTCATCACGCAATCCACCGTTTCGGCCGTATTGCTGCAAGAGCAAGGCTGAAGAAAGAAATGCCCGGCGGGCAACTGCTCATAAACAGTAATATCCTGCCCTTCATACACCACCTTCACTTCATTCATACGCGTAATTTCCAGCTTTACCCCCTGCTTGGGAGAGCAGGTCACCCAATCTATATTATCCGGCAGCGGACGGGTACCGTTTGTTTCAATGCAGACATACTTTCCCGCCTGGTGCAGACAATCCACAAATTCACGGTCAATCCAAAGGGAGGGTTCTCCACCGGTCAGTATCACGGTAGCGGCAGGGTATCTACTAACTTCTGTTACGATATCTTCATCGGACATCAGTATGCCGTCCTCATGCTGCGTATCACAAAAGAGGCACTTCAGGTTGCAACCGGAAAAACGGATAAAGACAGCCGGGGTACCCGTATGGTATCCTTCTCCCTGCAAACTGTAGAATATCTCATTAATCTTCCTCATAGACGGCAATGTTTGATTCCGACTCCTGCACCTCTACCTTGAAGCAAGTGGGTATCTGGTCGCATATCCAACGGGCTATGTTCTCGGCTGTGGGATTGAAGAACAGCACTTCATTAAGATTATGGTGGTCCAGCTGTTCCTTTACCACCTGCTTGATGTGACTGAATCTACTACCATTCCGTCCGCATTCAGCTCTTTGGAACGGCAATAGACAGTGATAATCCAGTTGTGACCGTGCAGATTCTCACACTTACTGCGATAAGAAAGTTTCAGGCTATGGGCAGCCGACACTTCCATACGTTTGATGACTGTGTACATATTGTTAATACGCTAATTAATATAATAAGTTGCCGCATCTAATGTCACCTCGATGCGACGGCAAAATTACAAAAAACTTAAGATTTATCCATTCACTTCCCTAACTTATTCGTACACACAAAGAGAATTGGCAACCTTACGCTCTGCGCTGCCACTCGGGGTATTGGCTATTCCCTTATCCGGCAACTCCCCACTCCACAGCGTAGAAGAACCGCCACCGTCCAGATTCAACGCATCCTCCCCACCCAATACACGAATCATATGGGCAAGCTCGGTATATTGATGCCTTCCGCTTTTCCCTTCCGACGTCCGTCAACGACAATAAGCAGGATTTTTCCTTCTCTTGTCAGCGCCACAGCACTGCGGGGATGCTTGGTATCTACAAAATTCCGGTTAGTCCCGGACAAGTCGCACACTTGCCCGTCCTTCAGCATCAAAGGACCGGAAGCCAGCACAGTGCCTTTTTTCAAAGTACATGCCTTTTCTTCCTGCTTGCTCCAGGGAATCAGTTCCAGCCTGCCCTTCTTTATAAGTACAGCTCCATTGGACACTGTTGCCAGAACCCCAGTAGAGGTAGTATCTATCACCACCCCGTCCTTACGCAGATAGCAGACGGAATTCCCGGCTTTCATATCAAAATAGGAGCCATTGATGGCCGCCACCGCACCTGCATGCCGGGCGGCTACACTGGTCTCCTCCTTGGGATTGTGGACGAGCACATCGAAACGGTAGTGCTTCGGGGATATTTCAAAAATGGACACTTCCTGAGGAACTCCATACAAAGAACTGAATACTGCCTTTTTATACAGCATCCCTTTCTGCAGGGGCTCAGTCTGCCAGTTGGCAGAAACAATGGCAAGAGAGTCGGCAGCAGTCTGCGCCATTGCTGCAAACATGCCGCAACAGAGAAACACTGTCAGGAATATTTTCTTTTTCATAAGATGAGATTGGTTTAAATTAATTCATAGCTGCAGATTTGAATCGGCATGTCGAGATTATGCAACACCTTTTCAAGCTGTATACCTTCACGGTTGTCGTACTCGTAACCGAAAGTAGCACGGATACCTTGCAGAATGAACTGCGTGGCACGGTCCAGGGCAATGGGCAAACTGTCGCCTTGCAACAGTGCCCCGGTGATGACACTGGTAAACGTATCCCCCGTTCCGGGATAATGGGCCGGCAGGTAAGGACACGTAACCTTCCAGTAGCGGTTACCGTTCCGGTTATAGGCATACACGGACGTCTTATGTTTATCATCGTACGGGTATACTGGTAATAATCACCACTTCGGGACCACAATCGGAAAGCTGGCGAAGGTATGACTTCAATTCCTCATCCGTATTCATCTCCTTATAAGGAATACCCAGCAGATAGAACAGCTCCGTCAAATTGGGAGTAACGACATCGGCCTTGGTGATGAGATGTTTCATTTCATCAATCATGGACTCGTGGAAGTTCGCATAAAGCCGTCCGTTATCGCCCAACACCGGGTCTACCACAACCAGACCGTCCGGTCGGCGGAAGTCATCAATAAAGTCAGAAACAATATGTATCTGCCGCGGAGAACCCAGATAGCCGGTATAAAAGGCATCAAACTGTACTTCCAGCTTCTTCCACTCGGAAATAATCTTCGGCATTTCATCCGTCAAGTCCAGAAAAGAGAACTCCGGATACTGGGTATGGCTCGACAATACGGCTGTAGGCAACGGACACACCTGGAAACCCATAGACGAAAGGATGGGAATGACCACCGTCAGAGACACCCGTCCGACTCCCGACAAGTCGTGGACGGCAACAACCTTCTTTACTTTATTCGCATACATATTATCTATATTATTATTTTTCCTACATTTGCCGCATGAAAACCGTCTGCATCATTTTGGGAACAGTTTCTTTGACACTCGGCATCATCGGCATCTTCCTGCCGTTGCTGCCCACTACGCCTTTCCTGCTGCTCACGGCAGCACTCTACTTCAGAGGCTCACCCAGACTGTACCAATGGTTGCTGAACCACAAATGCCTCGGTCCCTACATCCGCAGCTTCCGCGAGAACAAAGCCATCCCACTACGTGCCAAAATCATCTCCCTACTGCTGATGTGGGGAACAATGGTTTACTGCATCTTCTTCCTGATTCCACTAACAGAAATAAAGATAGTATTGTTCCTTGTCGCTGTGGGGGTGACTTGGCATATACTGTCATTCAAGACGTTGAAATGATGTGCTAAACTCCTCCTAACTTCTCGAAGAATTCTCCCAACCCCTTCCGAGCATCGGCAAGCTTGTCTTCCCAATGTTTCACGGAGTTCTGTCCGATAATATCCGTCACGTACTTCACCGAAATGAAAGGAACATTCTTGGCACGGCATACCAAAGCCTGGGCATAGGCTTCCATATCCACAACATCACCGGACACATCCGAGAGTTCTGTCAAGAAAGTATCCCCCGTATTGCATACACCGCCTGCCGGCCAGTGTAAACAATATCCTTTTTGGGACAACAAATCCATTGAATCAATCTCATACTCCATACCAAGCTCCACCAGCTTCTGCATATCACGGTCCACAAAATGACGGCATACGAAAATATCTCCTACCCGATGACGGATAGTCCCTGCCGTACCTACATTGACCACCAAGTCCGGTTGCGCATGGCTTATCGCTTCAGAAAGATAAAAAGCCGATTTCACCTTTCCCACACCGGTACGGAGATAGCCTATCTGCACCTCTTCCTCCCCTATCAGTCCGGGAAATTTCAATTCCGTAATTCGCCTTGTACGGCATAAGTGACTAAAATTCTCATATCATTCTATCTTTTTAGAGTCTGTTTAAATTTTGTCCGGCATGAGGGTGGCAAAACGGTTGATGACACACCCTCCTCCTTCTCATGAAAAAGGCAAAGATAGAAACCTTTTTCAGAAGATTTCCATCTTTGCCCCATAAATGTAAAGTCACCCACACTCACAACCTCCCTGCCAGATAAGATTTCAATGACTCTACATATTCCTCAAATGCGTCTACTCCTTGCGGAGTGATCTTACAAATCGTACAAGGCATCTTTCCTTTAAAAGTCTTTGTCACCTCCACATATCCCGCCTTGCTGAGTTTGTCTATCTGCACGCTCAGGTTTCCTGCCGTAGCTTTGGTCTGCTGGCGGATATAGACAAAGTCCGCCTCCTCGACACTAATAAGCAACGACATCACCGCAAGCCGCAGTTCGCTATGGAGCAAAGGTTCAGTTCTTTAAACATATATCATCCTCTTCTTTTATTGTTTGTGACGCTTCGCCACACTGTTCATGTAATGTCCGGGAATCACCATCATAAAGACGAACGCCAATGCAAAAAACAGTATCTGGTCTATGCCGGGCATATAGAAACATCCCAACGAGAGCAAGGCTCCCAGCACTCCCCCTATCGTAACCACTTTCGTGTTCACAATCAGTCCCGTCAGCAGTTCCCATCCCCATCATCAGCAAAATGACAAACAGAATAGGAATCTTCCATACAAATATGGCGGTACACGATACCAAGAAAGCGCCCAGTCCAAATACCGTCCACACATAATCCACAACACGGTCTATGTAGGTCTTCAACATTTTCCGAGCCTTCCGCTGACTCCACAACGTAGCAGGAAAGGCTATGACTGGAAGCAGGAACCATAGGAATTGCCAATTGTTATTGCCCGTTTCCTTCAATAGAAACCAAACCAGCAACGAGATAATTACCGTTACATATCCCCACAGCAAAAAAGGTGTCCCTGAATTTTCCGCCATTCTGTCCTTCGTGTTCTGTATCATCTGAGTGATGAGTTCTAAACTCTCTTTCTCATTCAATTTTCTTTCTTCCATTTTCCTGCCGCCTTATTTGTTGCTTCCTTTTAATACCCGCTTAAGTGCTATCTCCACCTGCTTCGTGTCGGCGCTCACCCCCACATCGCTATCGCGCAATACTCAGATGGAATTCCGTCTTCCCTATCCAACTGATAATTGTTGTTTTCATCATGATAGACATAAAGCTTATATTTACCCACTGTCACATCTTTCAGTTCCAGTACCGCCTCCGTGCCCTTGGCATCTACCATACCATACTGCCCCTTGTCAGTGGCAATCATTATCTTTCCCACAGCAGAAGGTATGTTCATCACCTTCACTTTCAGAACATCTTGCGCAGACACCCCCAATGCAAATACACAAAGAAGAGCTGCCGCCATACTTCTACAAACAATCGTTTTCATAATCATTCTCTTTAAGTTATACATACCAAAATCACATTTCGGGTTCGAACTCCGATACAAAGATAAAAGGTTTATTTTATAAACCAAATTATTATATAAATTATTTTATTTATTTCTTAGCATCTCCTCCTTCCTTTACTACATACTATTCCAACCGCACCTAAAGAGTAGTGCCTAAAACAGCAAAAAGTAATTTCGGCCTTACTAAACAGTAATCGTCCAACAACCGTTCAATTATCGTCCAACATCTGTTTAATTATCGTCCAACAACTGTCGGACGATAATTAAACAAGCGTCGGACGATTACTATTTAGTAACGGAGATACTAAGCTTTCGAAAAGCAAGAAATAAAATCCTTCTAAAAAGCAAATTGTTCCATACCTATCCACATCTCTTGAAAAGCCAGCCTCCGCCACCCTTTTTCAATCCCTCAAAACCAGTACTTCATAGGCCACTTCGGTTATTTCGGCACTTCTACAGCATATTTTCCCCGAAAAGTTTTTGTAATCTCCAAGTAAATTGTATTTTTGTGTACAATTTTGGTGTAGTGATGACAGACGAAGAAAAGAAGCTATTAAGTACCTTTGAAGCCAGACTGCGACATTTAATCTATCTGCACGATGAATTAAAACGCGAAAATGCTGAGCTAAAGCAACTTCTCGAAGCCAAAGAAGAGGAATACGGAAGGTACAAGCTGAATACCAGGAACTGGAACTTAACTACACGAACCTAAAAACAGCTACGACAATCAGCCTTAACGGCAGCGACGTGAAAGAGACGAAGCTGCGATTGTCCAAATTAGTGCGTGAAGTCGATAAATGCATCGCTTTGTTGAATGAATAAAGAGAAGAGGATGTATGAACGATAAGATAAAGATAAACCTGCAGATGGCAGGAGCCTCCTACTCTCACAATCAACCGTGAGGACGAGGAAATGGTAAGAGAAGCCGCCAAGCAGGTAGATATCAGGCTCAATGCGTATCGGGAGCATTATCAGAATGTGTCTCTGGAGAGAATTATAGCATGGTGGCCTATCAGTTCGCTTTGGAAAACCTTCAGTTGAAGGACCGTAATGATACTGAACCCTATACAGCTAAAATAAAGGAACTGACAGAGGTATTGGAGACCTATTTCAAGGAACAATAAGCTGCAATCCCTCCGTCGGGTCGGTAAAAGAGAGAAATTCGCGCACTGTACAAAAGTTTGCCCTTCATCAAAGCAAGCTTTTATGCAGTGCTTTTTTATTTATATACTAAAAACAAATTAATAAAATGACAGTAGTTACAATAGTATTATCCATTGCCTGCTTCATTGTCGGAGGGTTTGCCTCGTACTTGTTCTTCAAGCACGGGCTGAAAAACAAATACGACGGTATCCTGAGAGATGCGGAAGCGGAAGCGGAAGTGATTAAGAAGAATAAGTTGCTGGAAGTAAAGGAAAAATTCCTGAACAAGAAGGCAGACTTGGAAAAAGAAGTGGCCCAACGTAACCAAAAGATACAGCAGGCAGAAAACAAGCTGAAACAACGTGAATTGGTACTGAACCAACGCCAGGAAGAAATCCAGCGCAAGAAGATGGAAGCAGAAGCCGTGAAAGAAAATCTAGAAGCCCAGCTGTCCATCGTAGACAAGAAGAAAGAAGAACTGGAGCACATGCAGCGCCAGGAAATAGAAAAACTGGAAGCTATCTCCGGACTTTCTGCCGAAGAAGCCAAAGAGCGCATGGTAGAATCCCTAAAGGAAGAAGCCAAAACGCAGGCCCAGTCCTACATTAACGACATCATGGACGACGCCAAGCTGACGGCAAGCAAAGAGGCCAAGCGCATCGTGATACAGAGCATCCAGCGCGTGGCTACGGAAACAGCCATTGAAAACTCGGTAACTGTATTCCACATCGAATCAGATGAAATCAAGGGACGTATCATCGGTCGCGAAGGCCGCAACATCCGTGCCCTGGAAGCTGCTACCGGTGTAGAAATCGTGGTAGACGACACTCCGGAAGCTATCGTATTGTCAGCCTTCGACCCGGTTCGCCGCGAGGTTGCACGCCTTGCACTGCACCAGTTGGTGACGGACGGACGCATCCACCCGGCACGCATCGAAGAGGTAGTTGCCAAAGTACGCAAGCAGGTAGAAGAGGAAATCATCGAAACCGGTAAACGTACTACTATCGACCTGGGCATCCACGGTCTGCATCCGGAACTTATCCGCATTATCGGTAAGATGAAATACCGTTCTTCATACGGCCAGAACCTTTTGCAGCATGCACGCGAGACAGCCAATCTTTGCGCTGTGATGGCATCAGAGCTGGGACTCAACCCGAAGAAAGCAAAACGTGCCGGACTGCTGCATGATATAGGTAAGGTACCCGATGAGGAACCGGAATTGCCGCATGCACTCTATGGTATGAAGCTGGCAGAAAAGTTCAAGGAAAAGCCAGACATCTGCAACGCCATCGGTGCCCACCACGACGAAGTGGAAATGACCAGCCTGCTGGCCCCCATCGTACAAGTATGCGATGCCATTTCAGGAGCACGCCCGGGAGCACGCCGCGAAATTGTAGAAGCTACATCAAGCGCCTGAACGACCTTGAGCAACTGGCCATGTCCTATCCGGGAGTGACAAAGACATATGCCATCCAGGCAGGCCGTGAGTTGCGTGTCATTGTCGGTGCAGACAAGATTGACGACAAGCAGACGGAGAACCTTTCCGGTGAAATCGCCAAGAAGATTCAGGACGAAATGACTTATCCGGGTCAAGTGAAGATTACCGTTATCCGTGAGACACGTGCGGTGAGCTACGCAAAGTAACATCAGAAAAGAAAATAAATGCAGAAAAGGGTGAATTCGTGTTCACCCTTTTCTTATTTTTGCACCACAACCATAACTTTACAAAATGAAAGATTATCAGTTTGAAGTTTGTGCCAACTCCGTAGAGAGTTGTATTGCCGCACAAGCCGGCGGAGCAGACCGGGTGGAACTATGCGCAGGCATCCCCGAGGGAGGGACAACCCCCTCATACGGCGATATCCTCATCGCACGGGAAGTATTGCAGCAGACCAAATTGCATATCATTGTCCGTCCCCGTGGAGGAGACTTCCTTTACTCCTCCACCGAACAGCGCATCATGCTGAAAGACATAGAGAATGCCCGCCGCCTAGGCGCTGACGGAGTCGTGTTCGGTTGCCTGACGGCAGAAGGAGATGTAGACATTCCATTGATGGAGCAGCTTATGAAAGCCTCACAAGGGATGTCCGTCACCTTCCACCGTGCTTTCGATGTATGCAGAAATCCACAAAAAGCAATAGAAGATATTATCGCATTAGGATGCAACCGCATCCTAACTTCCGGACAGCAATCTACAGCAGAGCAAGGCATTCCCCTTTTGAAAGAGCTCCAACAACAAGCATCAGGCCGAATCATTCTATTGGCAGGTTGTGGGGTGAATGAAGCCAACATAGCCCACATTGCCCGAGAAACCGGCATCCGCGAATTTCATTTCTCCGCCAGGGAAAATATCGAGAGCTCCATGCTCTATCATAATTCCGCCGTCTCTATGGGAGGAACGGTACATATTGATGAATATACACATACCGTCACTACTGCGGAGCGGGTAAAGCGTACAATCGGAGCATTATTAAAAGCCTCTCCCCTAGCCCCTCCCCCGTAGAGGAGGCGGGGGAAGAGGCCTATAAAAAAAAGGATGTACTTTTCAGTACATCCTTTTTTATATCATAGGATAAATATTATTTCTTCACCGGAGAAGAGTATCTTGCATTCAGGCCATCCAGAATCTCACGAGTGATGTTGTAGACACTGTCTGCATAGAGCAGATTGTCAAAACCCGTATTGCTGATAATCATGCTGTAACCTTTTGTCTTATTGTACTCCTTCAAGAAAGCGTTGATAGAATCACGCAGTTGCAGGCTGTTCTTTTCATTCTCACTCATCAGTTCAGACTGCAGCTTGTTGCTCAGGTTCTGCAAATCCTGCTCCAACTTTGCGATGCGGTTGTATTCCTGCTGCGCTCTCTCCTGAGAAAGATAAGCGTTGTTCTGATACTTTGTCTGGAATTCCTGCTTCTGCTTCTCCAGTTCGCTGGCTTTCTGGTTCAATGTCAGACGGACATTCTCGCCCTTCTTCACCATAGCCTCATTCAAGTCTATGCAATAGTTGTATTTTGCCAAAAGCGTATCTATTTCAACATAAGCAATCTTCATTTCCGATAATCCGCCGGCTTGTGCAGGAGCGTTTGTTGTCTGTTTATCAGTATTGCCGGCACATTGAGCAAATAAAACGATCAGTGCGAGAGCTGCCAGACCGTTCATGAGGTAGTTTAATCTCTTCATAATTGATAAATATTGTTTTTTAAAATTAGTTCATACTATCGTTTAAGGCTTTTTCCAGTTCATCAATGGAAAACGGGATTTGCGTTGTGCTTCTCTGTCCTGCGACTGCGCACAGCCGATACCTCTATCGCGCATTGCCTTATTGCCACTGACATGCCCGTTAGGAACCTGCCGCCTTTCACAAAAAAGACCTTTACACCCAATAAAACAATGCAAATAGCAACTATTAACAGAGTTATCAATATTGTATCAAGCATTTCCATTAATTTTGTTACATGAAAATAGTGTTTTTACTATTTTTGTGGGTGCAAATATAGGCTTTGGTTGGACTAACTCGCCTTTTTTACTCTAAAAAAAGAGAAAGGGGAATAAAATAGTCAATCAATTTAACCATATTTAGCAATAAGTGGTTAATTTAATGGAGAATTGATATTTGACAATTGATAATGAAGCTGCATAAACACATGTAAGGCAGCCGCTAATTCAGATAATTATGGAAAAAAAAGACTTGAAACCGGCTGGTGTATTTCACTATTTTGAGGAAATCTGCCAAGTGCCGCGCCCTTCGAAGAAGGAAGAGAAAATCATTGCTTACTTAAAAGCATTCGGAGAAAAACATAAGTTGGAAACGAAGGTGGACGAAGCCGGAAACGTTCTGATAAAGAAACCCGCTACTCCGGGTATGGAAAACCGCAAGACTGTCGTACTTCAATCGCACATCGACATGGTATGTGAAAAGAACAACGACGTGAAGCACGACTTCCTGACCGACCCTATCGAAACCGAAATTGACGGTGAATGGCTGAAAGCCAAAGGTACTACCTTAGGAGCCGACAATGGCATCGGTGTAGCCACCGAACTGGCTATCCTTGCCGACGACAGCATTGAGCACGGCCCTATCGAATGCCTATTCACCGTGGACGAGGAGACCGGACTGACCGGTGCTTTTGCATTGAAAGAAGGCTTCATGAACGGAGACATTCTGCTGAACCTCGATTCCGAGGATGAAGGCGAGCTCTTCATCGGCTGTGCAGGAGGTATAGATTCCGTTGCCGAATTCACCTACCGGGAAGTGGACGTACCGGCAGGATATTTCTGCTGCAAAGTGCAGGTAAAGGGGCTGAAAGGCGGACACTCCGGCGGCGACATACACCTGGGGCGCGGCAATGCCAACAAGCTGCTGAACCGCTTCCTGAGCCAGACATCCCAGAAGTACGACATGTACCTTTGCGAAATAGACGGCGGTAACCTGCGCAACGCCATTGCCCGCGAAGCACACGCGGTAATTGCCATACCCGATGCCGACAAGCATGCTCTGCGCACAGACTTGAATGTCTTTGCCGCCGAAGTGGAGGCAGAATATGCCGTCGTTGACCCGGACCTCCAATTCGTGCTTGAATCGGAAGCAGCCCGTCCCAAAGCCATTGACAAAGATACCGCCAAGCGCTTGCTGCAAACCATCTATGCCGCACCTCACGGTGTGTATGCCATGAGCCAAGACATTCCGGGGCTGGTGGAAACCTCCACCAATCTGGCCTCCGTAAAGATGAAGCCCGGTCATATCATCCGCATCGAGACCAGCCAGCGCAGCTCTACCGCCTCCTCCAAACAAGACATTGCCAATATGGTGCGCACTGTATTTGAAATGGGTGGAGCAGCCGTATCCTTCGGCGACGGGTATCCGGGCTGGAAACCCAACCCGCATTCAGAAATCCTGGAAGTGGCTGTTGATTCCTACAAACGTTTGTTCGGTGTAGATGCCAAGGTAAAAGCTATCCATGCAGGTCTGGAATGCGGACTGTTCCTTGACAAATACCCGGCACTGGACATGATTTCCTTCGGACCTACCCTGCAGGTGTGCACTCTCCCGACGAACGGATGCTGATTCCTACCGTACAGAAGTTCTGGGACCATCTGCTGGATATACTGAAGCACATTCCGGTGAAATAAATATCCCGCGTTCCTTAAAGGGGAACGGGAATCGTTTGTATGAACGTTATCCATAAGATAGGAGTTATACTCTTCCTTCTCTGCCCGTACATCAGTCTGTACGGGCAAGAAGGAAAAGATACCCTCATGTTTCGGATAGTAAGCTACAATGTAGAAAACCTATTCGACTCCCGACATGACACACTAAAGAATGACTACGAGTTCCTGCCGGATGCCACCCGGCATTGGAACTACTCTAAATACAGAAAGAAACTGGATAATATAGCCCGCGTCATCATCGCCACCGGAGGATGGACGCCGCCTGCCCTTGTTGCCTTGTGTGAGGTGGAGAATGACAGTGTGATGCGCGACCTTACCCGCTACTCTGCCTTGCGCGAAGCAGACTACCGGTATGTGATGACACAATCTCCCGACAAACGCGGCATCGACGTAGCGCTGTTGTATCAACGTAATCTTTTCAAACTGCTTTCCTATCAGAGCCTCCCCGTAGACAAGCCCCGGAAGAATAGCCGTCCCACACGGGACATTCTTCACGTCAACGGATTGTTGCTGAACCGGGATACGCTTGATGTACTGGTAGCTCACTTCCCATCCCGTTCGGGAGGGGCAAGAGAGTCTGAACCTTACCGGCTACTGGCTGCCCGAAAGGTGAAGCATGCCATAGACAGCCTATACACGATACGCCGACATCCGCAAATTGTCCTTTTAGGGGATTTCAACGATTATCCGGAGAATAAATCGGTAAAGGAGGTGTTGGAGGCAGCAGCACCGTCAACATTGCAAGACTCTCTACGTCCACAAAAACTTTACCATCTACTGGCAGGAAAAGCCAAAACACGCAAGCACTTCGGCAGCTACAAGTATCAAGGAGAATGGGGACTACTGGACCACATCATCGTATCGGGTACGTTGCTGCAAGAACACGCACCGCTATATACAGAGGAAGCAAAGGCAGACGTATTCTGCCTGCCCTTCCTACTGACAAGAGACAAGAAATACGGAGGCAGCAACCCTTCCGCACCTACTACGGGATGAAGTATCAAGGAGGATACAGCGACCACTTGCCTGTATATGCGGAGTTCCGGTTGATATATTAGTCGGAATACTGATACAGTTTCAAGTCAAACTTCTGTACCATCACCAGCAAGTGGTCGAAGATGTCGGACTGAATGCGCTCGTACTCTTTCCATACCTTGTTGCGAGAGAAGAAATATACCTGGATGGGTACCCCATACGTCGTGGGTTCCTTCTGGCTGATAATCAAGTCCATCTCCTGGTTCACCACCGGCAGGCTGCACAAATAGCGTTCGATGTAGATACGGTAGAGCTGCGCATTGGTTGGCACCTCTTCTTCTGCTGGCTGATAGTCGGCCATCAAGGGGACTTCCTTGCGGATATTATCCAGCATTTCCGGAGTGCAGAACTTCAGGGTAGTCATATCCAGAAAGATATTCTTGTTTACCCGTCGCCCGCCACTTTCCTGCATGCCGCGCCAGTTCTGAAAAGAGTTGTTCACCAGGGTATACGGTGGTACGGTCGAGATGGTTTCGTCCCAGTTGCGTATCTTGACCGTGTTCAGCGTAATCTCCTCTACAACTCCATTGGCAACGCCACCCGGCAGCGCTATCCAGTCCCCTATCCGCAACATGTCGTTGGCAGAGAGCTGCACGCCGGCCACAAACCCCAGAATGCTGTCCTTAAATACCAGCATCAGTACAGCTGCAGATGCGCCCAGACCGGCAAACAAGGTCATAGGAGACTTGCCTATCAGCACTGAAACCACTATGATACCTCCGATAAAAAACAGCAGCACTTGCAATACCTGCACGAAGCCTTTCAGCGGACGGTTCTTCTGCTTGTCCTTCATGTTATAAACATCGAGCATCACCAGCAACAAGCCGTTAATAGTAAGCAGCACCGCCACAATGATATAGACAGCACACACCTTTTGTGAGAACTCAAGCATCTCCTTTCCACGCACAAAGGCCATGGGCAGCAGGTAGTAGATGAGGATTCCCGGCAGAATATGTATCAAATGGTGTATCACCCTGCGTTTCATCAGCAACGTATTCCACTGATGGGGAGAGCGTCGGGTATAATGCTTCATACCGCCAACGAAGATTGCCTGGCACAAATAGTCCAGCCCTATCGAAAGCCCCACCATCAGCAGTGCAATAATCGTCTCGTCAAACATATCGGCAAACTTCGGGTCTATCCCCCAACCTATCAAGATTTTATTCATCCATCCTCCTAAACTCATCATAAGCTCTCTTTTTTTTGAAATGTCTTGTTTGTATAACAATCCAAAGATAAAGATGTTTTCAGAGAACGGCAAGCATATACCCTTTTTTCATCAACGACTCAATCCTCACGCTCGGGTCGTTTTTTAGCGACGCCGCAGATAGGACATCTGTACATTCAAGCAAGGGAGTTGGCATACGAGGCAGTGCCCCACACAGCATCCAGCAACGTATCGCGACTGACAGTCTTATTCACATTCAGCGCAAGCAAGCGAAGGATATCGGCTTGACGGGAAGTAATCAGCACCTTACTATTTCCCGTACGAATCTCGTTCGTACTGTAATTGAATACGGAATGGCCGAAAGCATACATCTCATCCTCTGCCACGCCGGACAACTGCGAAGTGAAACGCTCGCGGATACGCGCCGTAAGCTCTTCCGGATAGAAAGGTTTGGCAAGATAATCGTTCGCCTTCAGTTGGAATCCTTGCAGGCGGTCGGCCTTATCGCTACGGTCGGAAAGGAAAAAGATCAGGACGTGTTTATCCATCTCGCGGATGCGTTCAGCCACTTCAAAGCCATTGTAACCGGGCATATTGATATCGAGCAATACCAAATCAGGCTTTATGAGCGGAAATTGTTCCAGAGCAATTTTCCCGTTTCCGGCATAAGTCACTTCATAGCCTTCCTTCTCAAGAAAGCGCTTCAGCAGCATTGAATATTTCAAATCATCATCGGCAAAAAGTATTTTCAAGGCTTTCATATCATTGGTTATTTTAGAGTAGGGATTATGCGGGTTAGCACGGAC
>ENA-OQCS01000193-OQCS01000193.1-human-gut-metagenome-genome-assembly--contig:-NODE-193-length-32605-cov-4.642866_pt1 | contig 32605 bp, 40 predicted proteins | sample MGYA00242757_ERZ504575 | MGnify/ENA primary metagenome ERZ504575 (study PRJEB26092, sample SAMD00036297) | human gut metagenome | host: Homo sapiens | study: EMG produced TPA metagenomics assembly of... | reverse complement strand
TTCTTTTTTTCTTTTATAACTTCTATCACTTTATAATCTATAGGTGCTACATTTGTCTTGATCACAGCGTTGCTCAAGTTTCTTTAACAGCGCCTGTAATGCATTCTCATTGACCCCTTCTTTTGACCTTGTTGAGATCTAGATTGATCTCTTCTTTTTTCATCGTCGGATTGACGAGAAGTAATATTGCTTTGTTCTCACTTGCTTCTCCAAAGACATCTTTTTTCTCGCTGATAAATCTTAAGATCGCAAGGACATTTTCAGTCGGTGCCATATATAATGCATATCCTGTCTGTAAGACTTTTTCACGGTTTCTAAGGCTAGTCAGTCTCAAAACTTCCTGATAGGTTTCTTTGTCATTTTCAAAAAATGCTCCTCGGTTAAATGGGTCCATCAGTCCATGCATTCCATATTCGTCTCCATAATAAATGCATGGCATTCCTGGGACAAAGAACTGAACTGCCATTGCAAGTCTTGTGAGTGCTTTTCCTTTCTGATCCATCTTTGATGTTATAACATATTCTGCCTGCTGCTCTCTCGATGGCAGATTCTCATTCATTCCAGTTGCAAGTGTTGTCCGAATTCTTGGAATATCATGAGAAGATAACAGGTTCATCAGTGCATAATACAATGGTTTTGGATAATTACACTGTTGGGATATCAAAAATGTCTTCATATCTTTGGCACTTTGATTGCCGAGTAAATAATCTGTAACGTTGACTTTCAGCGGATAGTTCATTGCGCTGTCTAAGCCTTTACCCAAAGCATATTTACGTTTCGTTCCGTAACTTTCTTTGGTTGTGACATCTTCCCATACCTCACCGATCAGTGCATAATTCTTGAATTTCTTCTTTAATTCGCTTCGCAATTTAAATATAAATTCATCTGGAAGTTCGTCTGCAACATCCAGACGGAATCCTGATGCTCCAAGTTTTAACCAATGCTTGATCACCGAATCTTCTCCTGTGATAATGTAATCAACAAACTTTTCATTTAATTCATTGACTTCCGGCAGTGTTTCAAACCCCCACCAGCTCTTATAAGTTCCATCTTCGTTAAAGTCATACCAATCATAGTACTTTGACTCTTCCCCTTGATATGCCCCTGGTTCTTCGTAATTTCCCTTTTTGTTAAAATAGACACTATCATCCCCAGTGTGGAATATACCCCATCCAAGATCACATGAATCCTGCGTTCTTTGGCAAGCTGGCATAGCCGCTTAAAATCTTCGTTATTTCCAAGGAATGGATCGACTTTCTTATAATCTGATGTATTATAGCGGTGGTTTGATGCTGCTTCTCCGATCGGATTCAGATAAATACAACTGATCCCCAATCGTTTCAGATCATCAAGTTTGGATATGATTCCCTCAATATCTCCACCAAAATAATCACATGGATCATAAAATTCTTTTCCTGGAAGTGGTCCAAATACTGGCTGTTCTTCCCAGTCATCATGCAGATAGACCGTTCTTCCCATATTTTCATGATATGCTTTCCCGTGTTTCATATTTTCTTTGTTTCCCTGGCAGAAACGATCTGGGAAAATCTGATACATGATTCCTTTTGACATCCACCTTGGGGTATCAAAATTTTCTTCATATACGATGATCTGAAAACTATCCGGGTTGTCATCAACGATCATTCCTTCTCCTTGTGTCTTCCCATGTCTGGCTCCATAAAATAACATTTCCCATGTTCCCAGATTCTGAAATAATACCAGACAACACCTGCTTCACTGGTCATCTTTATGTGTTCTTCCATGCAGTCTTTTTTTCGTTTCATCTCATACTCCCGGTGAAAACTTTCAGAATACATGATGATCTCTGCCTTATTGACTTCCTGCCCTACATCATACAGGCGGATCATCATCTCGCTTCCACATGTGACTGCACCTACGGGAGTTCTGTATTTTTCTACTGACGCGTTATGAATCATAATTTAATCTCATCTTTTTTGTAACTCTTATTTTACTGGTTTCAGATTCCAGATTTTTTCATTATATTGTTCAATCGTTCGGTCTGATGAAAAATATCCGGATTTTGCTGTATTAACAATTGCTTTTTTAATCCATTCATCCTTATGATCGACATACAAACGATATACTTTTTCATATGTTTCGATATAAGACGGAAAATCTGCAAGTATGTAGTATGGATCTGCCTCTCCATATTCCCCAAATAAAAGATTCTGGTAAATCTCTGAATATTTTCTGTTTCCGTATCGTAACAGATTTCCTTCGATCAGACAATTACATACATCACGGATTCCTGGATGATTCTCGAAAATAATCCCTGGATTGTATGTATGGTACATTTTTTTATTGTAATTACCCTCAGCGCTGTCCCCGAAGATAAAGATATTCTCCTGACCTACACGCTCTGCGATCTCTATATTGGCTCCATCCATAGTGCCGATCGTCAATGCACCATTCATCATAAATTTCATATTTCCTGTTCCAGATGCTTCCATTCCTGCGGTAGAAATCTGCTCACTGATATCTGCTGCCGGAATCAGTATCTCCGCAACCGATACACAATAATTTTCTACGAAAACCACCTGAATCTTTCCGTCCATATCTGGATCTTTATTCACCATTTCCTGAATGGAATGGATCAGCCTTATGATCTCTTTTGCCCTGGCATATCCCGGTGCTGCTTTCGCCGCAAAAATAAATGTGATCGGTGTTGTAATACATGTTGGATCTTTTTTGATCTTCTGATATATATAAATGATATGCAGACATTTTAACAGCTGTCGTTTTATACTCATGCAAACGTTGCAATGAACATCAAAAATAGATTCTGGGTTCACTTCGATCCCTTGCTTTTCTTTGATATACTTTGCAAAACGGATCTTATTATTTCGTTTGACCTTCTCATATTTTTTACAGAATTCTTTGTCATCTTTATATGGAAGGATCTGTTCAAACAGGTGGTAATCTTTTAAAATATCCCCTTTCACATACTCTCTTACCAGATGATATAGCCCCTGATTGGCCAGTGCTAACCAGCGTCTGTGTGTGATCCCATTTGTGATCGCAAGATATTTTTGTGGAAAGATCTGATAAGATCCTTTAAAAATCCTCGTTTTTAAAATATCAGCGTGAAGATTTGAAACACCATTGATCCTGCGGCAAAGAGCTACGCATAGGTTTGCCATTCGGATCTCATTGTTTCCGATCACTGCCATCTGTGCGATCTTTTCTTCTTCCTTGCTGTAATATACGGAAAGTTTCTGACAGTATTTCTCATTGATCGCGCAAATGATCTGATAGATTCTTGGAAGCAGTAAACGAAACATATTCTCATCCCAACATTCCATTGCTTCTGTCATGATCGTATGATTCGTATAATGAAATATCTTCTTGACCATACCATATGCCTCATCCCATCCAAAATCTTCTTCATCCATCAAGATCCTCATAAGTTCTGGCATCGCCAATGCCGGATGTGTCTCATTGATCTGAATGACAACATGTTCTGGCAAGGAGTTCAGATCATCAATACTGCTTTATGTCTCTTGATCATCGACTGCATCGTTGCAGATGCCAGAAAATAAAACTGTTTTAAACGCAGCATTTTACCCTGCATATGATCATCTGACGGATATAAGACTTTCGAGATTGCTTCTGCAAATGTCTGGTCTGCCATCGCTTTATCATAGATTCCTTCATTAAACGAATGAAAATCGAACCGCCGCTTGCTTCTGGCACTCCACAGACGAAGAGTTGCTGGCGTCTTAGTCTTGTATCCAATGATCGGTACATCATATGGGACTGCAATGACGGTATTATAATCTTTATGTTCAATCTTTAATCCATTCTCTGTCCAGTTTTCCTGAATCGTTCCATTAAAATGTACTTCCACACTTAATTCCGGGCGCTCGATCTCCCAAACATTTCCATCTCTTAACCAGTCATCTTCCATCTCAATCTGCGTTCCATCTACAATTTTCTGACGAAACATTCCATATTCATATCGGATCCCACATCCGAGTACTGGAAGTTCCATCGTAGAAAGTGAATCCAAAAACATGCTGCCAGTCGTCCTAGTCCTCCATTTCCAAGTCCTGCATCATTTTCTTCATCCGTAATCTTATCAAAATCAAGTCCCATCTCCCAGAATGCTTCCCGATATGCCTCATATAATCCTTGACTGATCAGATTATTAGAAAATGCCCTTCCCATCAAAAATTCGGCTGACATATAGTAAAGTTTCTTAACTCCCTGCTCTTGTACCCTTTTTCTGCTGTCTGCCCAGGATATCATGATATCATCCCTGATACACTCCGCTGCTGCCTTATAGATCTCATCATTTGTTGCCTCACTGATCGTTCTTCCAAGTGCATGAATTAATTTATTCTCAATCCGTTGTCCGATCTTATTGCTGTCCATATAGTCCATTGTGATCTAAGCCTCCTTTCTAGTCTTTATCTTTGACCTGTAAATTTATCTCATTTTTTGTCTTTATGAAGAATGGGCATCTTAAAATAAGATGCCCATTCTTCTTTTGAATTTATAATACACTATTATACATATCAAGATAAATCTTTGCAGATTTTGCAAAACTGTTATCGGATTCCATCGCTCTTTGGATCAATCCATGTTTTCTCTTTGGACTCTGCAATGTCTGTAATGCATAACGGATTGCTCCCAGCATCTCATGTGCATTGTAGTTTGCAAATGAGAATCCATTTCCTGTGTCCTCGAATTCATTGTAACTTTGTACTGTATCACGAAGTCCACCTGTCTCACGTACGATTGGAAGTGTTCCATAACGAAGTGCGATCATCTGAGAGATTCCGCATGGTTCAAATTTGGATGGCATTAAGAAGAGATCACTTCCTGCATAAATCTGGTGTGCAACTGCATTATCATATGCGATATATGAGCATACTCTTCCTTTGTATTTTTCTTCCATATAACGGAAAAATTCCTCATATTCATAATCACCCGTTCCAAGAATGACAAATGCGACATTCTCTGTACACATGATCTCATCCAACATGTATTTCACAAGATCCAGACCTTTCTGCTCTGTTAATCTTGTAACCATACCGATGATCGGAACTCCTGGTGTGATCGATAATCCAAGAGCCTTGATCAGTTCCTGTTTATCTTTCTTCTTTCCAGAAAGATCATCTTTGTTAAAATGATATGGAATCAGTGGATCTGTCTCTGGATTAAATTCTTCTTGATTCATTCCATTTAAGATTCCCCATGTATCTCCTGCTCTCGCATTTAAGATACCTTCCTGACGGTATGCAAATGCTGGATCACGAATCTCCTGTGCATAAGTTGGACTTACTGTGCTTAAACGATCTGCAAACACAAGTGCTGCTTTCATGAAACTTGCACATTCATAGTTATGCATAAATTCTGGTGTGTCATACTTTGGATCGATTCCTAACCAATGTTCAAACTGATCGAAACCAAATTCTCCTTGATACATCATATTATGGATCGTAAAGATCGTCTTTGCATGTCCAATATCCCAATGTCCGTACTGTGTGCGGAGTAAGATAGGGATCAGACCTGTCTGCCAGTCATTGCAATGGATGACGTCTGGAATAAATCCAATACGGCTTGCTGCTTCGATCACGGCACGGCAGAAGAAAGCATACTGCTCTCCTTCTGCAAGTCCACCACGATATACCGCATCACCAAAAAATCCTTCATTATCGATCAGATAATATGTAACTTCATTATAAACCAGTTCTTCTACACCTACATATGTTTCCCCACCACTAAAATTGATGTTGAAATCTGCCAGATGTCTTGTCTGTGCGCCATATTTCCCTTTCATCTGACTATGAAACGGCATGATCACACGGGCATCCGCACCGATCTGATTCAATTCCTTTGGAAGGGTTCCCATAACATCCGCTAGCCCTCCAAGCTTCACAAATGGTGCACACTCTGCCCCTGCAAGCAGCACTTTCAGTGAATTGTTATTACTCATTAACACTTGCTCCTTTCGGAATAAATACTGGATGGTTTGATGATCCTGACAAGTGTGCATTTGAATAAACTTTTACGTGACGGTCTAAAATTGTATGGTTGATCTCTGCCTGTGGTGCGATAAATCCTTCTGCCATAACAACAGAATTCTTGATCACAGCTCCCTCTGCGATCTGTGATCCACGGAAGATGACAGAGTTTTCAACTTCACCATCAATCTCACATCCACTACTGATCAGGCTGTTGCTGACTTCGCATTTGGTCCATATTTTGCTGGTGCTCCATCGGCAGATTTTGTGTAAATTCTTCTATTACCCAAGAATAATTCTTTGTAAACATCTGGTTTTAACATATCCATATTTACATTGTAATATGCTTCTAAAGATGTAATACATCCTACATATCCTTTATATTCATATCCCTGAATTACAAGACGATCGAAGTTTGGAACGATAACATCAAAGAAAAAGTGTTTCTTATTATGTGCGATCGCTGTCTCAATAAAATCGATCAATAATGTTGTCTTCATGATATAAGCATCCATGCTCTTCTTATTTGAACGATGTTTTCCTTCAGAATAGCACATATCAAGAACTTTATCGTCTTCATCTGTTTTTAAATAAACTCCATCATAATCGCAGTTCGTTGAATCATCACTATTATCAAAATACATCAGTGTGATATCTGCTCCAGATTTGATATGTTTATCTAACATATCCTGAAAATCTGCATTACAGATCACATAAGAACGTCCTAATAATACATATTTTTCTTTTGCTTTCTTTAAAAATCCAAGTGTTCCACGAAGTCCATCCATAACACTTGCGTATTCTCCGGATGGAGATGCATCATTAATATATGGTGGGAAGATATATAATCCTCCACGTTTTTTGTTTAATCCCCAGTCTTTTCCTGAATTCACATGGCTCAACAGTGAATCGTAATTTCTTCTTGTTAATAATCCTACATTCTTAATCCCTGCATTTACCATGTTACTTAACATAAAGTCAACTGTACGATAACGTCCACCAACCGGAAGTGCTGATAAACTTCTGGAGCGTACAAGGTCTTTTAATTTTCTATTTTCTTCTCCTGCATTGATAATACCTAACATCTGTTTATCCATATCTTCAATCCTCCTAGTGTAAGATGGTATCTGGGTAGATCATGCTCCGTCTTCAACAGTCGCATTCTCTAATGCAACACAATGATATCCGATTACAGTTACATTATTTCCTTCTCCAACCTTGCATCCCTGCTCGATGACTACTTCTTCATCGATCAGTGCTTTGTCGATCTGACAGTCTGTTCTTACAACAGTATCTTTCATGATCACACTGTTCTTAACTACACTGCCTTTTCCGATCTTAACACCAGAATGGATGACACAGTTCTCTACTTCACCTTCAATAACACATCCATCGGCAAGAATAGAATTCTTAACAGATGCACCTGGTGCTATATAATGAGGAGGTAATGAGAAGTTTCTTGTGTAGATTCTCATCTTATCATCATTTAAGTCAATCTGAGGATTTTCATCCAGAAGTTCCATATTAGCTTCCCATAAACTGTCGATCGTTCCTACATCTCTCCAGTATCCATCAAATGAGTAAGCATACATCTTTCTTCCATCTTCTAACATTCTTGGAATAATGTTCTTACCAAAATCGTGTTCTGACTCTGGATCATTTCCATCATCGATCAGATACTGACGGATCAGTTTCCATTTAAAGATATAGATACCCATAGAAGCTTTTGTACTCTTTGGTTCTGCTGGTTTTTCTTCGAATTCATAAATACGTTCATCTTCATCTGTATTCATGATTCCAAAACGTTTTGCTTCTTCATAAGTTACATTCAGAACTGAGATCGTACAATCTGCACCTTTCTCTTTATGATACTGAAGCATCTTGTCATAATCCATGGTACAGATCTGGTCACCAGATAATACAATGATATGATCTGGATCAAAATTATCAATGAAATTGATGTTCTGATAAATCGCATCTGCCGTTCCACGGTACCAGTTACCTGTTTCTCCCTTCATATATGGAGGTAAAACATAAGCACCTCCGTTTAAGCTGTCAAGATCCCAGAATCCTCCAGTACCAATATATGCATTTAACTCCAGTGGTTCATACTGTGTTAAAACTCCGACTGTGTCAATTCCTGAGTTTGTACAGTTTGACAGTGGGAAGTCAATGATCTTATATTTTCCACCATAGGATACGGCTGGTTTTGCTTTCTTCTGAGTTAATGCGAACAATCTGCTTCCTTGTCCCCCTGCAAGCAGCATCGCAACGATTTCTTTTTTGTTAATCATAGCTCTTTGTCCTCCTTTATTTTACACCTTGATCATTATTCTTTTTTGTTCTTCTTGTCTTGCTTGTTCTTTTTTTTGGCTGTTCCTCTTCTTTCTCTGTTGTTTGCTTTGTTACCTTTATATCTTCTTTTTTGGGAGTGTCTTTCTTAGTCTCCGGCGCCTCTTCTTTTGTTACTTTCTTTGTAACTTCCGGCTTTTTCTCTACTGTTTTCTTCACAGCTTCTGTTTTCTTCTCCTGTGCTGCCTTCTTTGCTGGCTCTGCTTTCTTTGCAGTGGCTTTCTTTGCCGGCTCTGCTTTCTTTGCCGGCTCTGCTTTCTTTGCTACACTCTTTCGTGGTTTCGTCTCCACTTCCTCAATCTTATAGTAAACAACACTTAATGGTTTTAAGGAAATTTCTGCTGCCTGTTGATAAACAGCTTTCTTTCCTTCAGATGGTACTTTCACCCTCTTCGTTGAAACTTTAGATTCGGAAACATCTCCATCTCCACCAAAATCAAGCTCACTGCTGTCTAAGATCTTCGTAAGTTTTGATTTCTTTGGTAATGGTACCTTGTATTTATCCCATTCCATCGGTGTAAAATTGCAGACACAAAGAATCTGTTGTTGTTTTCTTCCTCTGCCCTTCTTATTCTTTCGTATAAATGCTACAACACTGTGGTCTGCATCACGTTGCAAGCACCATTCAAATCCTGCTGGATCCTGATCTAATTCATATAATGCCGGTTCAGATTTGTAAATCTCATTTAGTTTAGCTACATATTTGTGGAAAGAATCATGCATCTCATACTGATCGATCAAGAACCAATCAAGCTGTTCTTTGTCTCTCCATTCTACAAATTGGGCGAATTCTCCACCCATAAATAATAATTTCTTTCCTGGATGTGCCATGGTAAATCCATATAATGTTCGCAGTGAAGCAAACTTCTCATCATATGCACCATACATCTTATTGATCATAGAACCTTTGCCATGAACAACCTCATCATGTGAATATGGAAGAATGTAATTCTCACTGTAAGCATAATCCATAGAGAAAATGATCGCTCCATGATTATCCTTACGATACAATGGATCAAGTTCCATATAGTAAAGAGTATCATGCATATATCCCATATTCCACTTGTAAACAAATCCTAGTCCTTCCGGATCATCAACATCACTTGTTACCTTTGGATATGCTGTTGATTCTTCTGCGATCGTCAAGAATCCCTCATGTGTTGTACGAAGTGCTTCGTTTAGATTGCGAAGGAAATCAACTGCTTCATAGTTGATATTGGTTCCATCTTCATTCGGCACATATTCTCCTTCCTGTTTCCCAAAGTCAAGATATAGCATTGCAGATACAGCATCAATACGAATTCCATCGATATGATAAACATCTGCAAAGAACATCGCACTTGAGATCAAGAAGCTCTGTACTTCTGGTTTCCCATAGTTAAATAATAAAGTTCCCCAGTCAGGCTGGCTTCCCTTCCTTGGATCCTCATGATCATAAATATGTGTTCCATCAAACATTGCCAGTCCATGCTCATCTCTTGGAAAATGTGCTGGGACCCAGTCAAGGATGACACTGATCCCTGCTTTATGTAACTCATTGATCATATAATTGAAATCTTCTGGTGTTCCATATCTTGATGTTACACCGTAATATCCTGTTACCTGATATCCCCAAGAAAGATCATATGGATATTCTGTGATCGGCATCAGTTCAACATGTGTATATCCCATCTCTCCAAGATAAGGATCAGCATGTCCGCAATCTCACGATAATTATAAAATTCTCTCTCTTCTTCCTGCGGCATTCTCCATGTTCCAAGATGCAGCTCATAGATAGACATTGGCTGATCTAATGCCTGGCGTTTCTTCCTCTGATTGATAAAACGTTTATCAGACCATTTAAAATCATCGAAATCCCAGACTTTCGAAGCTGTATCTGGTCTGCATTCTGCATAAAATGCAAAAGGATCACTCTTATATCTGCAGATTCCATCATAGCCTTCTACATGATATTTATATAGATCACCTTTCTTCAGTCCTTCAATCTCGATCGTATAGATCCCGTCTTTGTCACCTTTCATCGGATGCGCAAGAGGATTCCAGAAATTGAAATCACCTACGACACTGACTGACTTTGCATTTGGAGCCCAAACAGTAAATCTGTGAGTCTTTGTCTTCTTCTGATAATGGCATCCAAATATCAGGTATGCCTGCCTTGCCTTTCCCGTCTGAAACAAATACAAATCCTCACGATTGATAGTTTCATTCATAGTATAACTCCTCCTTAAAACTTCAAAACAAAGAATTCTTGTGATCGAATCCCACACTTACAGAAAATCTTATCTTATAAGACTTCTTTGTGAAACTAAAAAGTCTAATAAATAAAAAAGCGTAAACAACCACGAACAATCTTCTTGCAAATGGCTTATTTACGCTTTCATAGTCATATCTTTAATTTCTATAGGTATAATAAAAATGTGACACGTTGTCATCTTACAAGATATTTTCATATTCAAAGAACAATGTACTGTAAATATCTTTCGTTTCTAGTCCACTTTCTGGTTGTTTATCTGCTGTTCAAAAAGTGTTTGTTTCACTAACTTTATTATACCAAATCTTTTCATATATTTCAACAAATTGTACAATATTTAATGCACTATTTATATCCATATTGTGAAATTCATCCAAGCAATTTAATATACAGATGTAGAATTTCTCATTTTAGGATCATATCCTGCTTTTTTCAAGGATTTAATGATCTTATTTTTATGTTCTGTACCGAATGCTTCCATTGTGATCGTAAGTTCTACCGCACTATTTCTGTTGATACTTACGAACTGGTTATGCTCTAGTTTGATAATATTTCCCTGTGCATTTGCGATCACATCAGAAACTTTATTTAACTCTCCTGGTTTGTCTGGAAGGAATACAGATACCGTAAAGATTCGATCTCTCATGATCAATCCATGCTGTACTAAAGATGCGATCGTAATGACATCCATATTTCCACCACTGATGATAGAAACTACTTCTTATTCTTAACATCCAGATGTTTTAATGCTGCAATTGTTAGTAATCCAGAGTTTTCTGCTAACATCTTGTGATTTTCTAACAAGTCTAAGAAACATGGGATCAGTTCTTCATCTTCTACTGTGATGATATCATCAAGGTTTTCCTGAATATATGGAAAAATGATCTTTCCTGGTGTCTGTACTGCTGTACCATCTGCGATCGTGCTGACATGATCACATGACACTACTTTTCCTGCTTCTAATGAAGCTTTCATACATGCTGCTCCTGCTGGTTCTACACCGATCACTTTAATCTTTGGATTTAACAGTTTGGCAAGTGTTGAAACACCTGTTGCAAGTCCGCCTCCACCGATTGGTACAAGGATGTAATCTACGGTTGGAAGTTCTTTAAAGATATCCATTGCGATCGTTCCCTGCCCTGTTGCAACCGTTGGGTCATCAAATGGATGAACAAATGTATATCCATGTTCTGCTGCAAGGTCTAATGCGTGTGCACATGCTTCATCATAAACATCTCCATGAAGGATCACTTCTGCTCCAAGATCTTTTGTTCTGTTAACCTTTAACAGTGGAGTGGTTGTTGGCATAACGATCGTTGCTTTGACTCCCTGTCTTGCTGCTGCCAATGCAACACCCTGTGCATGGTTTCCAGCAGATGCTGTGATCAATCCTTTTGCTTTTTCTTCTTCAGATAATGTACTGATCTTGTAATATGCACCACGGATCTTGTAAGCTCCAGTCAACTGCATGTTCTCAGGTTTTAGATAAACATCGTTTCCTGTCTGATCTGAAAAATAATCACTTTTGATCAGCTTGGTAGGAAGGACAACCTCCTGCACTTTATTATATGCAGCTTCAAAATCTTTTAGTTCTAACATTTTAATTTTCTTCTCCTTTTTCGAATAATGCATTGACAAACATATCTGGATCAAATCTCTGAAGATCATCAACCTGTTCCCCAATACCAATGTATTTTACTGGAATTCCAAGTTCTGACTGGATTGCGATCGCGATTCCGCCTTTTGCTGTTCCATCTAATTTCGTCAAAATAATTCCTGAAATGTCTGTTGCTTCTTTAAACTGTTTTGCCTGTGCCATGGCATTTTGTCCAGTTGTTCCATCTAAGACAATCAGTGTCTCTAGATAAGCTTCACTGTATTCTTTTTGGATGATACGATTGATCTTGCTTAACTCATTCATCAGATTCTTCTTATTATGAAGTCGTCCTGCTGTATCACATAACAACACATCGACATCTCTTGCTTTGCTGCTGCTACCGCATCATATACAACAGCCGCAGGATCTCGCACCCTCTGCTTGACTGATGATATCAACCCCAGCACGATTTGACCATTCTTTGAGCTGTTCGATCGCTCCAGCACGGAATGTATCCGCAGCTGCCAGTAATACTTTTTTTCCTTGTCCTTTTAGTGATGCTGCAAGTTTTCCAACAGATGTTGTTTTCCCTACACCATTTACTCCAATGACAAGAACGACACTCTTTTTATCAATAAAATCATAAGCACTATCTTCCAGTCTCATCTGATCCTTAATAGAATCGATCAAAAGCTGTCGGCATTCTTCCGGCTCTTTGATCTTATTTTCTTTTACTTTTTTCTTCAGATCTTCAATGATATTCATTGTTGTATCAATTCCCATATCACTCATGATCAAAATCTCTTCCAGCTCTTCATAAAAATCCTCATCTATTCCAGAAAATCCGCTGAAAATAGAGTCAAAACTTGAGGCAATATTATCTCTTGTTTTACTTAATCCCTGTGCAAGTCTTTTAAAAAATCCTTTTTTCTCTGACATAGCCATTCTCCTTTTATTCATCTAAATCATTCTCGATCAAATTTACAGAAACCTGAGTTGAAATACCTTTTTCCTGCATCGTGATCCCATATAAAACATCTGCTGCCATCATCGTTCCTCTTCGATGTGTGATCACGATAAACTGTGTATCCTTTGTAAGTTTATGCAGATACTTTGCAAATCTTGTGACATTTGAATCATCCAATGCCGCTTCAATCTCATCCAGGAGACAAAACGGAGATGGTTTTAAATTCTGGATCGCAAATAATAATGAAATCGCTGTTAAAGCTTTCTCTCCACCTGATAACTGCATCATATTCTGAAGTTTCTTTCCTGGAGGCTGTGCAATGATCCTGATTCCAGATTCTAATACATCATCATCTGTAAGTTCCAATCTTGCTTCTCCACCACCAAATAATTCCACGAATACTTCCTGAAATACTCGTTTGATGTCTTTAAACTTTGCATTAAACTGACGGCGCATCGCATCTTCCAGTTCTTCCATCAAACCTGTCAGATGTGCTTCTGCTGTCACGATATCTTCATGCTGTTTCTGCATAAATTCGTAACGTTCGGAAACTTCTTTATAATCTTCGACTGCATTGATATTAACTGGTCCAAGGTTCTTGATCTTATTTTTTAACTCAGAGATTGTTTCCTTAACCTTTGTAAGGCTCTGCGTCTCATCCAGATCGATCCTCTGTTTTGCCTGATGATATGTGATCTCGTAATTCTCCCACATATAATCCAAAGTTCTTTTTTCTTTCCTTTTCGATTCTCTCTCTGACTCTCCAGACGGTACATTTCTTTGTCATATCCACTGATACGTTCAAGCATCTCTTCGCGTTCTTTAAGGATATCCTTATAAAGGACTTCTTTCTCCTTCACTTCTTCCTGCATCTTCTGATGCCTGTTCTGATCTTCTATGATCTTTCGTTCCATTACTTCGCATGATTCTTTTAAATGTTCGATCTGCTGTTTTAATGCTTTTACATTCTCATTGATACTTCCAGTATCTTTCTGATTTTCTTGAACCTCTTCTGATAGATGTTCGATCTCAGATCTTACTCGCTCCTGATTATTCTCCTGAAATTCTAACTTCTGTGATTCTTTGCTTAACTGCATATGAACCTTGGAAACTTCCATTGCATGCTGTTCGGCATGTTTTCTAAGATGTTCAAGTATCTCACTGATCTCCTTGATCCTTTCTTCATCCTGCTCATTTGCACTTTCAAGATCTACCTGTTCATCTTGCAGTCTGTCAGCATCATCTTCCGCATTCCTTAATTCTTCTTCCAGTTGTTGTCTCTGTATACTTAACTGTTCGTGCCTATTATCAAGCTCTTCTTTTCTTCGCTTGATCGCAGATTGTGACATCTGCTGTGTATTTAATTCCAAAGAGATTTCTTGCATCTCTTTCTCTAAGTCTATCATATTTTGCTGATATTCTTTGAGTTTTTTTCATTTTCATGATATTTTTCTTCATCTTCTGTGATTGCTTTCGTCCATCGATCCAGCTTCTTCTTTAATTCTTCAACTTCTCTGGATCTTCCAAGCAGATTGCTCTTATTCTTAAAAGCACCTCCAGACATTGCACCGCCTCGGTTTAAGGAATCCCCATCAAGCGTTACAATCCTTACACTGTGATGATATTTATTTGCAATTTTAATTCCTGCATCCATATCTTTTACAACAAGAATCTGTCCAAGCAGTGATGCAAATAAATCCTTATATACTTCATCATAGATCACAAGTTGGTTGGCTGCCCCGATCACCCCTGGTTCTAAAAGAATTTCTTTCCTTGCAAATTCTTTTCCCTTCACTGCATCCAGCGGCAAAAACGTAACTCTTCCATAACGATTCTTCTTCAGATATTCGATCATCTTCTTCGCTGTTTTCTGCGTATCCGTTACAATGTTCTGAATACTTCCACCCAGAGCTGTCTCGATCGCTGTTTCGTATTTTTCTTCCACTTTGATGATATCTGCAACAGCTCCAATGATCCCAGATGTCACGGCCTGTTGTTCCATCACTTTCTTAATCCCGAATCCATATCCATCATAACGTTCTGCCATATTCCGCATTGTTTCATAGTTGGAACGCACTCTATGATATTTCTCTCTTTTCTGATCCATCTGTTCCTGAATCTGACGGCGTTCCGCTATCAATGTTTCTTCGATTCTCTTGGCATTATGACATTCGATCTCAGATCGTTTTTTCTTCTCATTGATCTCTTCGATCTTCTGACTAGAAGAATCTTTTTCTTTTTCCTGATCATTGATCTGCCGTTTTATTTCTTCTATCTGATGATCCAGTCCTATGATCCGGACATTTAGCTGTTCTTTCACTGTCTGGGAACGCTCAATCGCTCCAGCCACCCGCATACGGCCTTCTCTGACAGCATTCATTCGGATTTCAATCTCTTCTTGTTCTCTCTCCAGATCCTGAATCTGCTTCTGATACAATGCAACTTCGCTTTCTTTTTGTATCTTTTGTCCCATGACAGATTCATATTCCTTACGAATTTCTTCTGTCTCTGCCTCAAATCTCTTTAACTGTGCTTTCTTTTCATTCAGATCTTTATACAGCTTATCCTTAGACTCCAGATACATACTCTCACGCATATGTTCTGTATTGATCTGTTCATTTAAAACCTGAATCTTTCCTTCTTTTTTCTGCTTTGTAAGCTTCATTTCAGAAATATGAGCAGTGATCGTTTCGATTTCCTGTTTTAAATGATCCAAAAACTCTTCTTGTTTTCCGTATTTCTCTTTTGCTTTGGCAAGTGTCTGATTTGCCTCATTGATCTCCCGCTGAGCGATTTCTATCTTTTCATCCAGCTCTTTTAATTCCTTCTCAAGATTCTGATTCTCAAGCAGGAACAACTTCACATCTTCATCTTTCAACTGATCTCTTAACAACAGATATTCTCTCGCACGTTCTGACTGTTTCTTAAGCGGTCCAACCTGACGTTCCAATTCCGTTAAGATATCTGTGACTCGTACCAGATTCTCACGTTCGATTTCCAAAGATTTTTGTGTTTCCAGCTTGTTTTTCTTGTATTTAACAATTCCTGCTGCTTCATCAAATAATTCTCTTCTCTCTTCCGGTTTTCCACTTAAGATCTGTTCGATCTGTCCCTGTCCGATGATCGAATATCCTTCTTTTCCGATTCCTGTATCAAAAAAAGTTCTACGATATCCTTTCTTCGGCAGGCACTTCCGTTGATCAAATATTCACTTCCCCAGAACGATAGACTCTTCTGGCAACTGTTACTTCTTCAAACTGGATTGGCAGACTATGGTCACTGTTATCTAATGTGATCGCAACATAAGCAGATCCCATCGGCTTTCGAAGCTCTGTCCCCGAAAAAATAACATCTTCCATTCTAGAACCACGAAGCTGTTTTGCTCTTTGTTCTCCAAGCACCCATCGAACAGCATCTGCAACGTTACTCTTTCCACTTCCATTTGGACCTACGATTCCTGTGATCCCATGTTCAAATTTAAAGATCATTTATGGGCAAAAGATTTAAAGCCATTGACCTCAATACTTTTTAAATACATGTCCACCTCTGTTTCGTGTTATTTTTTGTGGCGTTTGATCGCCTCAAATGCAGCATGCTGTTCTGCTGACTTTTTACTATGTCCTGATCCTGTTCCGATCACATTCTCTCCAAGACGTGCTTCTACCGTAAAGATTTTGGCATGATCTGGACCTTCTTCTCCAACAAGCACATATTTTAATCGTCCTTTTCCTTCTCCCTGAACAATCTCCTGAAGATTCGTCTTTGCATCGAAAAACAGAACTTTATTTTCTACATCTTTAAATAAATATGTCTCAATGAATTTTGTTGCTGTTTCAATTCCCTGATCTAAATAAATCGCACCGATCACAGCTTCAAATGCATCAGAAAGAATGGAATCTCTTGATCTTCCACCTGTCATATCTTCTCCTTTGCTTAAGAGAACATATTTCCCAAGGTTGATATCTCTTGCACATCCTGCAAGTGTCGGCTCACATACAAGACTCGCCTGATCTTGCTTAACTTTCCCTCTGATTCTTTCTGGTATGTGCGATACAGATAATTACTTGTTACCAGCTCAAGAACTGCATCTCCCAAAAATTCGAGACGTTCATTATTCTTATCTTTGCTCATTCTTCGTTCATTTGCATAGGAACTGTGAATGAAGGCATTCCAAAGTCGGGATGGCTCATGAAATTTAATTCCTATCTGCTCTTGAAATTCTTCCACACTTTTTGCATCCATTTTCTTCTTATCCTTTCACAATCTGGTCTTTGATCTTCTGCGTAATATCTTCTTCGGCAAATGCGATACACTGAATGATCGCATTTTTCATTTCTTTTGCACTTGAAGATCCATGTGCTTTTACAACCAATCCATTTAATCCAAGTAATGGCGCTCCACCATATTCAGAAGCATCAAATTTCTTTAACGTCTTCTTTAATGCTGGTTTCGCTAATAGTGCACCGATCTTACTCTTTAATGTTGACATCATTCCTTCTTTGATCTGACTGACTAACACTGCTGCCAATCCTTCTTCCAGTTTCAGAACGATATTTCCTGCAAATGCATCACATACAACAACATCCGCTGCACCGTATGGGATTTCTCTTGCTTCGATACTTCCGATATAATTGATATTTTCACATTCCTTTAATAATGGACCTGTTTCTTTTACCAGCTGATTTCCTTTGGCTTCTTCCACACCGACATTGACAAGTCCAACTCTTGGTTCTTGATTCCAAGAACATCTTCCATATAGATAGATCCCATCTGTGCAAACTGAAGCAGATATTCCGCTTTCGCATCCATATTCGCTCCAGCATCGACTAATAACATCGGACCTTTGGCTGTTGGCATCACTGCTCCCAGTGGTGCTCTCTTGATCCCTTTGATCCTTCCAACAACAAACTGTCCTCCAACAAGGATCGCTCCTGAACTTCCAGCTGATACAAATGCATCTGCAGTCTTATCCTTTACCATTTTCAGGGCGACCACCATGGAAGAATCTTTCTTCTTACGAATCGCTTCTACTGGTGATTCGTCACAAGAAATTTCTTCTTCTGCATTCACAACTTCAATTTGTTCATTTTTATACTGATATTTGCTTAATTCTTCATGAATCCTTGGTGCTTTTCCTACAAGAAATACTTTCAGATTGTTTTTTTCATTCACAGCATCAACGGCACCTTTTACAACTTCTCCTGGTGCATGATCTCCACCCATGGCATCAACTGCCACTTTCACTAATTTCTCCATATGACCTGTTACTCCTTTTCTTAAAAATAGGAAATGCCACACGCCTAAACCTTCTTAAAAAGCCTAAACGTATGGCATTTCTCTTCATTTACCATTATTCAGCGTGTGCTGAAACAATTTCCTTTTTATTGTAAGATCCGCAGGCTTTACATACTCTGTGAGGCATCATAAGAGCACCACATTTGCTGCATTTTACAAGTGTTGGAGCAGTCATCTTCCAGTTTGCTCTACGTCTGTTTCTTCTTCCTTTGGATGATTTATTCTTTGGACAAATTGACATTGGTTTTACACCTCCTTAAAATTCTTAAAAATATCCTGAATCGCTGCCATACGAGGGTCTGCCACCGTACGATCGCAGCCACACTCTTTTTCATTCAGATTCGTTCCGCACACCGGACAAAGTCCTTTGCAGTCTTCTTTGCATAACACTCTGGACGGAAGTTTTGGAACAACTTCATCGAAGATCAGTATATCAAGATCAAGATACTTGTCCTCGATATATGAAGAATCTTCTTCATCAAGATCCGAAAAATCTAATTCTTTCGTCACCTGCACGGAAACCGGATAACTCACTTCTTCAAGACATCGGCTACATGGAATTCCAAGCGTGACTTCTGTCTCAAATGCAAATGATATCTTATCCTTTCCAATATTTCTAAAAACAATCGAAAAATCATTCTTCTCTCGAATAGGATAAGACACACCTTTAAGCTTAATCTCATTCAGATCGATTGACGCTTCGACGGTTTCTTCATATTTAGGTACTGAAATAATTTTTGATAATTGAATCTTCATACGATCTCCTAAATTTTCATACTGTACTATTATACGAATGTGCTTCTGGTTTGTCAAGTAATTTTCCTTACTTTTAAAAAAACAATCCAGAAGCACATTTTAACAAGCTTTATTTTTTATGAAATGATTATTTGACAAGGGCTACTGTGTCTCTTGCGATCATTAATTCTTCATTTGTTGGTACACAAAGCAGTGTAACTTTAGAATCATCTGTAGAGATGATCGCTGTTTCTCCGTGAACATCGTTCTTCACTTCGTCAAGTTCTGTTCCTAAATATCCAAGATATTCACAGATTGCTTTACGTGTGATATCATCATTCTCACCAAGTCCTGCTGTAAATGCGATCGCATCAACACCATTCATAGCTGCTGTGTAAGCTCCGATGTATTTTGCTACGCGGTATGCATATGCATCTAATGCTGCAGCTGCAACTTTGTTACCTTCAGCTCTTGCTGCTTTTACATCTCTAAAGTCAGAAGATACTCCTGATAATCCGTAAACTCCTGATTCTTTGTTTAAGATATTTAATACTTCAGATGCTGTTTTGTTTTCTTTATTCGCAATAAATTCGATGATTGCTGGATCAAGATCTCCAGAACGTGTTCCCATGATCAGTCCTTCAAGTGGTGTTAATCCCATAGATGTATCTACTGATTCTCCACCTTTGACTGCTGTAACACTTGCACCGTTTCCTAAATGGCATACGATGATCTTTAAGTCTTTGATATCTTTTCCTAAGACTTTTGCTGTCTCTAAAGATACGAACTGATGAGATGTTCCGTGGAATCCATAACGGCGGATACCATCTTCATCGTAGTATTTTCTAGGAATACCATATAAGAATGCTTTCTCTGGCATTGTCTGATGGAATGCTGTATCAAATACTGCTACCATTGGAAGTCCTGGCATTAATTCCTGACATGCACGAACTCCGATCAGTCCCGCTGGGTTATGAAGTGGTGCGAATACGCTGCATTCTTCAACTTCTTTGATAACTTCATCTGTGATCAGGCATGATTTTGTGAATTTCTCTCCACCGTGAACAATACGATGTCCTACAGCTCCGATCTCATCAAGACTTTCTACAACTCCGTTTTCTTTATCTGTCAGCTGGTCGATAACGATTCCGATCGCTGTCTTATGATCTGGCATAGCTGGTGTAGATTTGATCTTGTCTTTTCCCGCTGGCTGATGTGTTAATGCTCCATCGATTCCGATTCTTTCACATAATCCTTTTGCTAAAACACTTTCTGTCTCTGAATCGATTAACTGATATTTTAATGATGAGCTTCCGCAGTTGATAACTAAAACTTTCATGAACTATGATTCTCCTTATATTTTTCTTATTTATCTGCTTCCAGTGCTGCTGCCTGTACACATGTGATCGCTACTGCACCTACGATATCTGATGCTACACATCCACGTGATAAGTCATTGACTGGTTTTGCGATTCCCTGTGTAATAGGTCCGAATGCCTGCGCTCCACCTAATCTCTGCACTAATTTGTATCCAATGTTACCAGCATCTAAGTCTGGGAATACTAATACGTTCGCTTTACCAGCAACTTCACTTCTTGGAGCCTTACTTGCTGCAACTTCTGGTACGATCGCTGCGTCAAGCTGTAATTCTCCACAGATCAAGTACTGAGGGTATTTTTCTTTAGCGATGTTTGTTGCTTCTACAACCTTTGTTACATCGTCATGTTTTGCACTTCCACATGTAGAATGGGATAACATTGCAACTCTAGGTGTTGCTCCGATCAGCTGCTCAAATGTCTTAGCTGAACTTGAAGCGATTGCTGCTAACTGTTCTGGGTTTGGATTCTGGTTCAGTCCACAGTCAGCGAATACGAAACATCCATTTTCGCCCATATCTTTAGCCTTTGTATCCATTAACATGAAGGCTGATACGATCTCTGTACCAGTGCAGTCTTAACAACCTGAAGTGCTGCACGAAGTACGTTTGCAGAAGAGTTGATCGCTCCTGCTACCATTCCGTCTGCATCTCCAACTCTTACCATTGTTGCTCCGAAGAACAATGGGTTGGATAACAGAATCTCTTTTGCATCTTCTGGAAGCAGTCCTTTGCTCTTTCTTGCTTCACATAAAGATTCGATATATGTATTTAAATGATCACAGTTCTCTGGATCAACAAAAGAAGCTTTGGCTAAATCTAATCCTTCTGCTTCTGCTTTTGCCTTAATCTCGTCTTCTTTTCCAACTAAAATAATATCAGCGATCCCTTCACTGATAACCTCTGCTGCTGCTGTTAATGTTCTCATGTCTGTAGTTTCAGGCAGTACAACAGTTTTCTTATTTGCTTTTGCCTTGTTTTTAATCTCATCAATAACACTCATTTTTCGCGTTGCTCCTTTCAACTTTCCAAAAAGATGAATTTAATCTTGTTAAATTATACAACATCATTTCTTTGTATACAATAATAGTATTTGTATTTTTCGTTGTACATTTCCAGAAAAATCTATATTCTATTCTACATTTTTTTGTTTTCTCTGACAAGATACTTGTTGCTTATTTTTCATTTTTTGTGCAATTTTACTTTTATTCATTTGTGATTTATAATACATTTACAAAATAAACGATTCAAATAAGGAATCTCGAAAGGATATTTTATGAAAACAGCAGCTATCATTTGCGAATACAATCCATTTCACAATGGTCATGAATACCATATCATGCAGACAAGAAATATCACGAGTGCAGACTGCGTCATTGCCATCATGAGTGGAAACTACGTACAGCGCGGAACTCCGGCGGTTATGGACAAAAAAATACGTACCCAGGCTGCCCTTCTTGGAGGTGCCGATCTCGTGATCGAACTCCCCTTATTTGCAGCATGTTCATCTGCCCCTGATTTTGCAATTGGAGCTGTCAGTCTGCTTCACAAACTGGGGTAATCGACTACCTTTCTTTTGGAAGTGAGTGTCAAGATATTAACAAACTTAAGCAGATTGCATCCTTTCTTATCCAATATGAAGAAGAAATCGAGCGTGGTACAAAAGAGCTTATGAGTCTCGGACATTCTTATCCGAAAGCAAAAGAACTTTATCTTAGAGAGCATCTTGATGATGCTTCTTTGATCGAAGTATTAAAACAGCCGAATAATATTCTTGGGATTGAATATTTAAAAGCTTTGCTACAGTTAGACAGCCCTATCATTCCCGTCTGTGTTACCCGTGTTTCAAACGATCATCACAGCAAGGAGTTGACACCTTCGATTTCTTCTGCAACATCCATCCGTGAAATCTTAGAACAAAACCAGATAAGCCCTTTATTCTCAAGAGTCCCTGAAGCTTTGCATGATATCTATCAGATGCATTATCAAAAAGATTTTCCTGTCTGCCTGGATGATTTTTCTCTGCTTTTACATGCAGCTATTTATTCTTGCGAAGATCTTACACAGATCAGCGGTATTTCAAGCGATTTTAAGGACCGTATTTTTAAGATGTTAAAATCTGATCTTTCTTTTGAAGAACTGATCAGTGCCTGTAAGACCAAAAACCTCACCTGGAGCAAAATAAGCAGAAATCTTTGCATATCATGCTTGATATAACAAAAGAAAAGGTTGAAAAAGCACGAAACTTACGATATGTCTCCTTATTTTCAGATTCTAGGTTTCAAACGTTCTGCTTCCTTCCTGATCGGGAATATCAAAAGAAAATCTTCCATCCCTATGGTCCGCCATCTGCGTGTTATGAATGATCCTTTATCCAAAGATCAAGAAGAATTATTATCTACAGAACAACGTGCCAACCAGTTATATCGTACCGTGATCGGACAGAAATTTCATACGATCATAAAAGATGAGCAGATCATCTTCTAGTTTCACCTCCCGCTTCATACACTATAAAAAGAAAGCGGGAGATTTTTCATGAAAACCAGTTTTATCCAGTTTTTACTTATTTTTAGTGTTCTTTCCTTGTTATTTTTTCCACAAACATCGGTCCAAGGCGCAAAAAATGGGCTGATTTTATGGTCTGCAACGATCACACCGACTCTTTTACCTTTTTTACTGCTCACTGGTTTTATGCAATATTACCAAACGTTCCATCTGATCTCCCGGCTCTTTTACCCCCTCAAAAAACTTTTTCCTGGTATCAATGAGGACTTTTTTTACACCTGTATTCTAGGTTTTTTTGTGGATGTCCCCTCGGTGCGAAGATCATTGATGATTTTATTTCTTGTGGATCTTTTACGAAATCTGAAGGAGAAAAGCTATTATATACTTGCAATCAGATCAGTCCCATGTTCTCTGCTGGATATACTCTTACATTGATCCTTCATGGCAAAATTTCTGCTCTGCGCTTTTTCTTTTGCCTGTATTTTCCTGTCATGTGTTATCTGATCTATCTGGTCTTTTTATTTTTTACAAGCGATTTTCTACATACACACCACTCTTCTCCCACCATTGCACACAAAAAATCAGCAGATCAGGTATCTTTGATAGTCTTCATTCCATTTTCATGATCGGAATCTGTATTATGATCTTTTCAATTGCCGTTTCTCTTTTAGAAATTCTTCCACTTCCTTTCTATTTAAAAAGAGGATTGACCGCTGTTCTTGAAATCACAAATGCCATCTCCTATTTTGGTTCTTCCCATATGCCTATCGGCCGCAAAGTCATATTATTGTGTATGATCACTTCTTTTGGCGGGTTGTCTGCTGCCGTGCAGACTTTAAGTGTATACAAAAAGAGCAGACTCTCCCTCTGGAAATATCTGCTCATAAGATCTCTTTTTAGTGTTTCAAGCGGACTACTTGCTTATCTAGTCTTCATCTGAAATGAAATCTTCTACCGTTCTTGTTCTTGCCTGTGGAATGCTGACTCCGGAAAGCTGTTCTTCTATCTCCTTCGCATTCGTTTTAATCGATGCAAGATCTGAATCTAATGCGGATAACAACTGGTTAAACACACTCTCCTGTGCTTCTTTGACACTTGCCACATAACCTTGTACATCTTCCATGATCTCATTGACATAGCGCAATGCACCTGCACGGATCTGATCTGCTTCTTCATTCGCATTATGTACAACACTTCTTGCTGTATCTTTGGCGTGAGTTTCAATCTCATTCGCTCTCATCTTTGCCATCTCAACGACCTCATTCTGATCGATCAATTCTCCTGCATCTCTTGCTGCCTGATCGATCATCTGCTGTGACTTCACTCTGGCATCTTCCAAGATCGCATCTTTGTTCAGAATGATCTTATGGCTTCGTTCAATCTCACCTGGAATCTGCTTTCTTAATTCCTCGATCACTGTCATCAATACATCTTTCTCGATCATAATCTTACCTGGACTAAATCTTGCTGGTTTTGCTTCGTCGATCAGTACTTCAATATCATCAATCATCTCATGTAAATACTTCTCACTCATATTCATTCGCCTCCTATGATTTAAATTTCTTCTCAAGACATTCTTGTACGTAAGGCGGTACCATCTCAGAAACATCTCCATGATAAGATGCTATTTCCTTTACGATCGTGGAACTTACATAAGAATACTCAATGCTGGTTGTAAAAAACATGGTATCTAAGTCTTTATCCAATCTCGCATTTGTCTGTGCAATTTGAATCTCATACTCAAAATCAGTTACTGCGCGTAGTCCTCGGACTGATACACTGGCTCCCTGTTGTTTTGCAAAGTCTACCAACAATCCAGAAAATGACATAACCTCTACATTATCAAGATGACTTGTCACTTTTCGTATCATATCAACCTTCTCTTGTGTTGTAAACATTGGTTTCTTTGCACTGTTTACCAATACTGCGATGATCAGCTTGTCAAAAACCTTGGCTGAACGCTCTATAATATCAATATGTCCATAAGTCACCGGGTCAAAGCTTCCCGGATAAACTGCAATACTCATCTTCTAATCCTCCACTGTTTTCATCAAAAATGTATGTTTATTTGTCTTATATTCTTTTACTCTTATACCTTAATTTCTCAAAATCTGGTATCTCTGTGTCAAGAGACGATTCCACGATAACTACCGTATCTTCTGTACAGATAGAGGATTGATCTATGATTGATAATACTTCTTCTTCAAATCCTTTCTTATATGGAGGATCCATAAAAATATGATCAAATGTTACATTCTTCGTCTCTAACTGCCTGATCGCTGAATTCACATCTGTTGCCAAAACCTGTGCTTTCTTATCAAGCTTTGTATATCTTAAATTCTCTCGAATGCATCTCAATGCAGGTTTTGCTTTCTCAACAAAATAAGCTTCCTTTGCTCCTCTGCTCAATGCCTCGATCCCGATTCCTCCACTTCCAGAGAAAAGATCCAGAAATGTACTTCCCGGGATATCATACTGAATCATATTAAATAACGTCTCTTTGATGCGATCCTGGGTTGGTCTTGTCTCCATTCCTTCGATCGTCTTTAATTTTAAACTCTTCGCACTTCCTGCTACGACTCTCATATCTATGTATATTCCTTGTCTTTTATTTGCTTTGCAAAGTTATTCCACTTTTGCTCACTATTTCTTTTATTTTATTATATCTACAGATTTTGTCAACCGACAAACCAATATTTCAGAAAGAGACAGTCAAAGTTTATACTTTCGCTGCCTCTTTCTGAAATCTTATGATGTTTGAGGATTGCTTCATTGCTACGCAATTTCGCAATCCGGATACATCATCTTATCTAATTAGCGAGACATTTCTTCTTCCTGTCTGCGGATCATTTTACGAACCATCTCTCCTCCGACAGATCCTGCCTGAGCAGTTGTTAAGTGTCCGTTATATCCTTCTTTTAAATCCACACCGATCTCATTTGCAACTTCGAACTTAAATCTGTCTAAGGCTCCTCTCGCTTCTGGTACCTCGACTCTGTTTGTTCCTTTGCTTCTTGCTGAAGTTCGTTCTTCCATGTTGAAAGTCCTCCATTTCTTTTGTTTTGTTATCTGTTACGCTCATAGTATATGCAAGCGTACAAAAGATACACTGGGAGTTTTTACATGATGTTGCATTTTATGGATTGTTATTTTTTGACACTTACATCATTTTAATAACGAACATGAAATCTTTTCTCATTTTCTTCATATGGACGTTCTTCTTTCTCGATCTCATCCACTCGAACGAAACGATTTCCTGTCTGGATCAAATTTAAAAATTTCTCAATTTCAACTCTGGTTCCCTGAACTTCTGCTGTCACTGATCCATCAGACATATTTTTTTACCCATCCTGTCAAATGACATCTTTCTGCATTCATCGCTGCAAAAAAACGAAATCCTACTCCTTGGACTCTTCCTGTAAATCTTAAATAAAAACGTACCATGCGATATACCTCCTATTATATATTCCTTGCAAGCCCGATCTGTTTTTCTAATCTGCTGTTCTTCAAATTCGAAAAATCAAATCCGCTTTCCTCCAGTTGTTTTACCGCATCAGCTGCCTGTTTCATAATATCTGCATTGGTATAGATATCTGCCAGAACAAAATCCATCATCCCGCTTTGTCTGACTCCGAAGAAATCACCCGGTCCTCGAAGTTTTAAGTCTTCATTTGCTATATAAAATCCATCATTTGATTTATTCAACACTTCAAGACGCTGCATCGTTTCTTTCTTCTTGGAGCTCGTCATAAAAATGCAATAGGACTGATAGCCGCCACGTCCGACACGTCCTCTTAACTGATGAAGCTGTGCAAGTCCAAAACGTTCTGCATTCTCCACCATCATAACCGTTGCATTTGGCACATTCACCCCGACTTCAACAACCGTTGTTGATACTAAAACATCAATCTTGCCTTCTGAAAAATCATCCATGACTTTCTGCTTGTCCGCTGCCTTCATCTTTCCATGAAGGTAACTGATCCTTACCGATGGTGCAAACTGGCTTCTTAACATCTGCGCATACTGAATGACATTTTCTCCTTCCATCGTCTCACTTTCTTCGACCATCGGACAGATAATATATACCTGTCTTCCCTGACTAACCTGTTTCTCAATGAAACGATATGCCGTCGGGCGGTAACTTGTGTTGACTACGCAGTTTTTGATCGGCAACCGCTCTGCCGGCAGTTCATCGATGATCGATACATCAAGATCACCATATAAAATGATCGCCAATGTTCTTGGAATTGGTGTCGCACTCATAACAAGTACATGTGGTTTCTCACCTTTTAGCGATAAACTTTCTCTTTGTCTTACTCCAAATCGATGTTGTTCATCCGTGATAACCAATGCTAACTTGTTATATTCCACCTTATCCTGAATGACCGCATGAGTTCCGATCACAATATCTACTTCTCCATCTTTGATCTTTTGATAGGTTTCTCTTTTTTCTTTTGCCTTTGTGGAACCTGTCAGCAATGCGATCTTTATATCATAAGATTCTAAAAGTTCTGTAAATGATTCATAATGCTGAGCTGCAAGCACTTCCGTTGGCGCCATCAAAACCCCTTGGTATCCTGCTTTGGCACACATTAATAATAAAATAACCGCAAGGATCGTCTTTCCAGATCCTACATCACCCTGTACCAGACGATTCATAACCTTACCAGACGCCATGTCTTTTGCCATCTCATTTAACGCTCTTTTCTGCGCTGTAGTCAACTCATATGGAAGATTCTTTACCAGTTCTTTCGCTTCCTTGCAGACCCCAATCTTGTATCCTTCTTCCTTGAGATCTTCTCCTGATGTGATCATATGCATCGCTGCGATAAAAATAAAAAATTCATCAAAGATCAACCTTTTCTTTGCTTTGATCAACTGCTCTTTTGATTCCGGAAAATGAATATTCCAGATTGCCTGATGATATTCCATTGGCTGATATTGATCTAAAATATTTTGCGGAAGATATTCTGGAATATGAAAGATATAGTCTTTTGTCTGTGTCATAGCCTTAGAAACAAGTTTATTGGTAAGTCCACTTGTTAATGGATATACTGGCTGCAATGTCTCCTGTTTAGCTTCATAATCTTCCTTTGTAAAGATCTCTGGATGTTCCATCGTGATCCGTCCATTTTTATAGATCGGAGTTCCCGTAAATATATAATCTCTTCCCTGATGTAATTGTTTCTTTAAATATGGCATATTGTACCAGACAAGCATGATCGTTCCTGTATGATCTTTCGCTGTGCATGTAACAATCTTCATTCTTTTTGCATACTGAATATGAACTTCCGAATTGATACGAACGAAAATAGATACTCTCTGGCCAATCTCGATCTCATTGACATCTTTGGGATCTTCATAGGTAAGATAATACTTTGGATACATCGTGATCAGACTGTCTACATCACGGATTCCAAGTCGTCCAAAAGCTGTCGCACTCTTTTCCCCAATTCCTTTTAATTCTATGATATTTGTTGTGCCATCCATCTTCTGTCTCCTTCAAAATTCTTTATCATATTCTCACGAAAAGCAAAGAAATCCCGCCATCAAGCGGGATTTCCCATCTTCTCTTATTCTACTGATAATAAGAAATAATAAATTGCTGTCCGCCATATTCTAACTGTACATCACAGTCACCATATGTTTCTTCTACTTTCTCAAGTAATGCTTCTGCCTGTTCTTTGGTTGTGTCTTCTCCATAGTAAATACTGATCAGTTCGCTGTCTTCATCTACCATCTCTTCTAGTAATTCTAACGTGACTTTCTCGACATCCTGTCCGACTTTCTTGATCCCATCATCATCGATTCCCATGATATCATCAACCTTGATCGTAATACCATTGATGGATGTATCTCTGACTGCATAAGTAACTTCTCCAGTCTTCACGCATTCAATGATGTCTTTCATGTTGTCTTCATTCTCTTCGGCATCTGCTTCTGGATCAAATCCAATGATCGCTGAGATTCCCTGTGGAACTGTTGTTGTCGGAATGATCACTACATTCTTATCTTCCACTAAAGACTGTGCCTGTGTCGCTGCAAGAATGATATTCTTGTTATTTGGCAAAATAAATACAGTCTCTGCATTCACCTGCTCGATTGCATTCAACATATCTTCAGTACTAGGGTTCATGGTCTGCCCACCTTCGATCAGGTAATCTACACCTAACTCACGGAAAATGTCATTCATTCCCTGGCCAATCGATACTGCCACAAATCCAAAGTCTTTTCTAGGTTCTTCTGGTTTGCTTTCTTCTGCCTGTGTGAGATTTAAACGTTCTCTGTGTTCTTCTCTCATATTATCGATCTTCATATTCGTAAGTTCTCCATATGTGAGACCTTTCTCGATCGCTTTTCCCGGATGGTTTGTATGAACATGTACTTTAATGATATCTTCATCTGCAACAACCACGATAGAATCTCCGATTCCCATTAAGAAATCTTTAAACTTCTGTTCTTCTTCCATGGAAATCTCTTCTTTCGTCATAACGATAAATTCTGTACAATAACCAAATTTGATGTCTTTCTCTTCTAATGGTGCTTCACTTGCTGTTGCTGCTGGTTTAACTGCTGTCTTCTCAACACTGCTTAAATCAACTTCTTTACCCATTAAAGCATCAACAGCACCCTGTAGGAATTCCACAAGTCCCTGTCCACCTGAATCAACCACTCCTGCTTCTTTCAGACTGGTAACATCTCTGGTGTCTTCTGAAGAATCTCGTTCGCTTCCTTGATCACTACCTGAGCAAATTCTTCAAAATCTTCTGTATTCCTTGCACAATATACTGCCTTCTCTGCTGTTACTTTCGCTACCGTAAGGATTGTTCCTTCCTTTGGTTTCATAACTGCTTTATAAGCTGTCTCTACTGCCTTCTTAAATCCTGCTGCAACAGTTTCTGTTGTTAATACGTCCTGATCTTTGACACCTTTATAAAATCCCCTGAATAACTGGGATAGAATAACACCTGAGTTACCTCTGGCTCCTCTTAAAGAACCGCTTGATAATCCTCTTGTTACTTCTTTCACTGTCACTTCTGCTGCGTTCCCAACTTCTTTAGCAGCTGCAAGAGCTGTCATTGTCATATTCGTTCCTGTATCACCGTCTGGCACAGGGAATACATTCAGTTCATTAATATATTCTTTATTCGCCTCTAATCTCTTGCTCCGCCAATCAACATCTTCTGCAGCAAAGCTGCATCTATCTGTTTCATCTTAATCTTTGCCTCCATTATCTATTATCCTATATCCTTTACGCCCTCTACGTAAATATTGATCTGTTCTACTTCAAGGCTTGTAAATTCTTCTACACGATACTTTACAGATTCCATGAGGTTACTTGCCACTGTAGAAATAGAAACTCCATAAGATACAATAATATGGAAGTCTATCGTGATCTTATTATTCTTTACAGAAACAAATACACCTTTTCTGATATTATCTCTTGTTAACAGCTTGGCAATCCCATCTTTCATATTCACCATTGCCATCCCTACGATACCAAAACATCCAAGAGCACAGATTCCGGCATATTTCGCAATTACCTGATTTTCAATGGAAATCTCTCCATTCTTTGTATTCACATGTCCTTTCATAAATTATACCTCCAAACGAGAATTCATATATTTCGATTATACATTATGAAACCACCTAAGTCTAGTGTTTCAAAAAATGATTTAAAATAAAAGCAAATTTATTCTTGATTTTTATAAATCAATCTGTTAGAATGAAATAGTTGTCGAGCCTGGAATGAAACAGGAATAGAGATTGGAATAAGGAGGTGCTAACATGGCAAAATGTGCTATTTGTGGCAAAGGTGCTCATTTTGGAAACGCAGTGAGCCATTCACATAGAAGATCAAATAAAATGTGGAAATCTAACATCAAATCTGTTAAAGTTAAAGTTAACGGAGCAGCTAAGAAAATGTACGTTTGTACTTCTTGCTTAAGATCTGGTAAGGTTGAACGTGCTTAGTCTTGATTGATCATATAAGAAACCACTAAGAGTTGGAATTTATTCCAACTCTTTTTTTTTATTCTTCAAGCGTTATTTAAAGAATAGACAGTAAGCTGTGATATCACATCCGATACAGATAACTATTTTCATCGGATCGTGAGTGATCCAGAATCCTGTAAATAAGCCCAATGAGAAAAAGAAAAAAGCGATGGCCCAGACTCGTTTCATATTTGAAGATCCTTTGTACATATGTATTCCAAAATTCTGGTTTGAATGACGGAAATTAATGGTGGAATATTATAAACATCTGTCTACCACTCCAAAAATTGAAAACTAATAATGTTTAACATACACACCTTTCCGTTTGAAAATTCTTAATTTTATACAAGAATGTCTTCAGGTATTCATAAAAACATAAAGAAAGATAGAGGTACGAAATGATAGAATTCCATAGAATTGCAAAAAATCCGTCAATGGAATTCGTTTTTCGTAGCTCTATCTTTCTTTATGTTTTTATGAATACTCAATACATTTCTGTTAGACAATCAAATTTTACTTTTCAAGATCATCCACAATATCTTCTAATGTCTCATTCTTCCCCGTAAACTTATCGATCACATCTGGTACCATATCCAGTAATTTCACGATCGTTTCCTGATTCTTAATATTCACAAGTTTCGTCTGTCCATCTTTAATGACAAGAACTGCACTTGGAGTCATCTTTCCTCCGATTCCACCACCGCTCTTGTCCTTCTTATCACCAGAGAAAGCTCCTGCTCCCATTCCGAAGGAGACATCAACTAATGGTAAGATGATCGTATCTTTGATGTAGATTGGTTCTCCTACGACCGTTTTTGATGTTAAGAATCCTTCCATACCGTCAAATAGTGAACCCATGGTATCTTTTAAATTTTCTTTGCTCATTTTAACTGCCTCCTATCATTCTTATTGCTCGGTCTTTTTGTTTGATCAATTCATCTTTATCTTTATATACTTTCCATAACAAATATAAGATCTTGTATCTTCGGATCCTTCCTTTGATCTTTAGCTCTCCTTTCAAGATTCTCTTCTCAAAATCTGGTGTGATATTGATATGATCACCGTAGATTGGAATCAATGCAGCGGTCCAGCCTAAGACTTTTCCCGTGTAATATGGATCTTCGAATCCAAATATGATCTTTGCATTTAGTTTCTGTGGAAGTAACAGCTTTACCCCATTCACTCCATATCTCTTGATTCGCTTCACTGCATCAATGATATCCTCATCTTCCAATAGATCTCCGATCATTTCCATCTTATTTGTGATCTTACGGATCTTTGTTATGAAATTCTTGCATCTATTATAACATTTTTTGAGAAAATTCACGATTCTTTTGCCAAAAAAACTCTTTCTCTTTATCTGTTGTTTTGTCTATCTTAGATTCTGATATCTTATCTTCTGATCTTTCGTACATTTTTCTTGTTGTTGATGTCTTTGTTCTTTCTTCTTTTTCATCCCATGTGAGATTAAATACATCTTCATCTTCAGAAGGATATGTACTTTTTTCTTTTCTACTCGTTTTCTTATTTGTTTTTTTTATTT
>ENA-OQCS01000192-OQCS01000192.1-human-gut-metagenome-genome-assembly--contig:-NODE-192-length-32628-cov-9.476724_pt1 | contig 32628 bp, 33 predicted proteins | sample MGYA00242757_ERZ504575 | MGnify/ENA primary metagenome ERZ504575 (study PRJEB26092, sample SAMD00036297) | human gut metagenome | host: Homo sapiens | study: EMG produced TPA metagenomics assembly of... | reverse complement strand
GCAGCGGTGCATATTATATGGTTCCACATTACACCGATGGTATCAGATCTGTTGATTGGTTTGTGCGCTATAATGATGGTCATATCGGTCGCTCTGTATATTATCCAGAATACCAGGACTCTTAAGGGAGAGACTGTATAAGCAATTTTATATTGCAATGACTAGAAAAATATTTAGGAGAATATTGATGAGATAAAGAAGGATAAAAACTTAACCTGGATAGAATCAGAACAGATAATTTTTGCATGGCTGGATAAAGACAATCAGGTTACTCCGTTAACGGACGAGCAATTAAATCCGGTATGGAAAATACTAAATTACGAAACAGGGAAATATGAATCTGTTCAGAAACACTTCCGAGTATTTGAAGTGTAGAAGTTTTGTGATACAAAGTGTAAACGTAAGAAAAAATAATACATTTGCGGTCAATTTGTTATCGACAGTTGACCGCAAGCACGGTATAATAGACATAGATCTAATAAGAAAACCAAATAATCATTACTGTAAAATGTCAGGTAATGGTAGTCATCATTTATAATTGGAAGGAACAGGTTGGCTTTACCCTAATGGTGGAAAATCCACCATTTTTCCACCCAAACTGTAATTCCTCAGATGAAAACAGGTTTTCTTATCTTTTCTGAAATTGACAGAAAAAGCAGTAAAATCAAGGCTTTGAATGACTTTGATTGACATAGAATGCAAGCTGTTTTCTGTACCAGGATGAACTCCTAAGCGAGGGGTCGGAGGTTCAAATTCTCTTATGGACGGGCTTCAAAGCGTTCGAAATGTTAGCTGGATTAGCTGACAACGAACGCTTTTGTTATGTTATAGGAAATTACTCCGTAATGTTCCTATAACATAACAAAGCTTCGGGCAGGATCGCACTGCGGCGGAATGGAATTATGTCGCTGAAGCGACCCGCCGCAGGCGGAGAATCCTGCAAGCAGGATTCTTTCTTGTTTTCTGATCACGTTCGTGTAATGATTTTTCACAAAAAAGAAGTATTTTTTAGCTAACATTTGGGTTTCGTTTTGGTGTCATCCCTTATTCAGAGATGTAAAAATACTCAGAACTGACCGATGAAAGTGTTATAATACGAATTGAGTGCAGGATGCAAAACAATGTATATGAAGAAGAAAGAGTAATCGTAGATTTTTACTTATAAGAAGGAGGATCAGCTATGCAGCAGGAATTTATTACAGTAACTTTTAATCGTACTAAGATTGCTATCCGGTGTGCAGATATTCTTTATGTGATTATGTCTGATGATCATTGTACCATTCATATGTTTGATGGAAGTGTTTATCGTTGTCGAATGACATTGAAAGAATTAAAGAAGCAGTTGGATGAAGGGTTTATGGAGGTAAAACGTGGCTGTATGATCGCTGTGTCTGCAATCAGTGATATTGGAGATAAAATTTTACTGTCTAATGGAGAGGAAATCTGCTATACAAAGCGAAAGAAAAAGGCTCTCAGAGAAGAACTGCAGAAAAAACAGGAGCTTATGATTGCAAAGATCAGTAAAAAAAAGCTGCCGCTGACCCCGGAAGAATATGGCAAATATTATAAAATATGTGATAGTCTCCCGTTTGCATTTACGGATATAGAAATGGTATTTAATGAAGAAAAAAAGGCAGTGGACTGGATCTTTCGATATGGGAATGAAGCCTTGGCTACACTGGAAAAGCTGCCGTTGGACAAGATGATCGGAAATTCTTTTTCCAGCCTTTTCTCCAATATGGACGCAAAATGGCTTCATGTTTATGAACGTGCCACTTTGTACGGTGAAACACTTGAAATCATGGACTATAGTCCGGAAATAGATACCAATCTGAAAATTATATGTTTTCCTACATTTCCGGGACACTGTGGATGCATTTTGTTTAATGCAGACCAAATGAAATCTATAAGTGAAGAAAATCATCTGGTCAGGTTGGCTGCAGTTGCTATGAAAAGTAATCCCACTATATAAAGAAATGTTATAAAGAAATGTTGTTTTACCGCTTATTGTGTTGATTTACCGCAATAAAAATGTCATTTCGCAACAGCTTGATTGTTTCCCTGATATATTCATGCTATATTTTAGTCAAGCGGATATTCGCAATCCGCTTCGCTACTTGCTCATAACCGAATAACTGCTCCGCAGTTTATCAGAAGGAGCTTGCACTCCTCCTGATACAAGCAAGTCCCCACCCACTGCTTATTGCTTTTTGCAATTGAAGCAGGGGACTTACTTGATTCGTTAAATATAGCTCTTGTGATCAATTGAGATTTACAGCAGAGAATATTCAAAATTCTTGTAGGACAAGGGGGAAATAACATGAAAAGAAAAAAAGTAATTGCTTTGATTACCGCTGCATTGACATTTACCATGACTGTCTGTGGCAGTTTAACTGCAGCTGCAGCATCAGAATTAACAGCGGAAAGTAAACCGGCCACTCAGTATACGATTGATGCAAACCAGGAAGTTTATGCATTGCTGGATTTCGAGGATACTGCAGAGTTTGAGAATGCTACAAAGGGTCAGATCGCTTCTCCGGATACTCTGGATATTTATGATGAGAACGGAAAGCTTGTATGGAGTCAGACGGTATATGCTTTTCTGGATCAGGATGCTCCGGATACAGCGAATCCCAGTCTTTGGAGAGATACACAGCTGAATCACATTTATGGTCTTTTTGAAGTAACGGATGGAATTTATCAGGTGCGTGGCTATGATATGTCAAATGTCACATTCATAAAAGGCGATACAGGATGGATTGTAGTAGATCCATTGATGAGTGTAGAGTGTGCACAAGCGGCTCTTGCCCTGGTGGAAGAGAATCTGGGCACTTTTCCTGTAAAGGCAGTGATCTACAGCCATTCTCATGTTGATCATTTCGGTGGAGTCAAGGGAATTGTTTCGGAAGAAGAGGTACAAGCCGGTAATGTGCAGGTAATTGCACCGGAAGGCTTTGAGAAGCATGCTGTCAGCGAGAATATTTATGCAGGTACTGCTATGGGACGAAGAGCAAGTTATCAGTATGGAACAATGCTTGAGGGTGGTGAAACAGGATCCTTGCCATTGGTATTGGTATGGGACAGTCCAAGGGCAGCACAAGTTATATTTCTCCTACACTTGAAATCACACAAACTGGTGAGAAGCATACCATTGACGGAGTGGAAATTGAATTTCAGCTTACTCCGGGCACCGAAGCACCGGCAGAGATGAACTTCTGGATTGGATCCCAAAATGCTTTGTGGATGGCTGAAAACTGTACAGGAACACTCCACAATCTGTATACACTCCGCGGAGCCAGGTGCGTGACGGAAACGCATGGGCAGAGTACATCATGGAATCTCTGGCTCTCTATGGTGATAAGGCAGATGTGGTATTCCAGTCCCATAACTGGCCACATTGGGGAAATGATACCATTCAGGAATATATGACCAATACAGCAGCTGTATATAAGTTTATTAACGACCAGACATTGCTCTACATTAATGAAGGTTATACGGAAACAGAGATTGCCAATATGATCCAGCTTCCGGAGGAACTGGAGAAGTCTGGTATACTCGTCAGTATTACGGTACAGTTTCTCATAATTCGAAGGCAGTATATGAGAAATATATGGGCTGGTATGACGGTAATCCTGTCCATCTTGCTGAACTTACACCATCGGATTATGCCCAAAAGCTGGTAGAATATTTCGGTGATACAGATGCTGTTCTTGAAAAAGCAAAAGAAGATTTTGCAAAGGGAGAATATCAGTGGGTGGCTCAGATTACCAATACGCTGGTTTTTGCTGATCCGGAAGATACGGATGCACGTTATCTGTGTGCGGATGCATTGGAGCAATTGGGATATCAGGCAGAATCAGGTCCATGGCGCAGTGCTTATCTTTGTGCTGCACAGGAACTGCGAAATGGTACAAATACCGATGATGCAACGCGAAGTAGCGGTAACGGTGATGTTTTCTTACATATGACACCGGATATGATTCTGGATTATCTGGGAATTTTTGTAGATACGACGAAGATTCCAGATCTGACCTTTACAGCAAATATTATATTGCCGGAAGGTAATTATGTACTCCGCGTAAAAAATGGCGTACTTCTTTATCAGAAGGATGCACAGGATCCGGATGCAGATGTGACATGGAATACCAAACGTGCCGGACTGTTGGCTGTTGTTCAGAAAAACGCTGAGAATGTTGCTGCTTTGATCGAACAGGAGGGTGATGAGACCTGCCTGACACGATTGATGGATGCGGTTACTGTTACGTCAGAGTATAAATATTTTAATATTATTGAACCATAAAGTTTTGGGGCGGAAGCAGGAGGATATGAATATGAAAAGATTTGTAGCATCTGCTGACAGTGAGACAGATGAAAATATATGGGAGACAGTGTAAGCTGCTACCGAAAAAGCACCTGTAAATCAGTTTATACACAGTGTTGCACTGGCAGATGCACAATTCAGGACTGTGGTGACTCCTAATGTGGATCCGATCACATTTTTTAATAAGGCCAATGAGTTGATGGTAAAGAATTCTCCGGCAGCTGCGGATAAGGAAATGCTTGAAAAAATAGCAGCTGTGAATATAGGTCCTGGTATGGAATTTGACACTTCTGTTCTTACCGGTGATGTTGCAGAAAACTGGAAGACAATGCTGACAGAAATTCAGCTAAAGCTTATCAAAGAGGGCCAGAAATTCTCAAAAAAGCTTGGTCAGTGGGACTATTTTGGTGAACCGATCGGAGATTTCAATACAGAATATGCTTATCGTGCACTGGTAGCTCTTGCAGGGCTTGGTGCCAATACAGTTGAAGTTGCGCTGTATCCAAAGATAGAGCAGGATGCGGATGGAAATACTCTTCTTAACTTCCTGTAAAATTAACTCTCGATTCAAAAGAATGGCTTATTTATGCGGTTTATTCAAGATATGTAGTTAATAATATGAGAATTAATTACCTCTCGAGAGTTAACTTATAAAACAGCCACAAATCCATTGAGGTCAGAGTTCCTTATCGTGTAGCGACGACCTCAGTTTTTTTATAACCGTAAATTAACAAGGAAGATATTTGCAGATGGACGGATATTGGATTCAGGTCTAAAAAAGAACTTTTCTCATACAGGTATATGATTTATAATCATAATAAAAGGAAGATACTATAGTAATTCTTGTAAATAATGTATATTGATTCAGCTCATCAGAACATGAAATCCTGTTGAACTGTCTTAAATGCATTAATTAAGAGGATTGTTAAACAGTGGCAACCGATGTTTCACGTGAAAACGAAAAGGATGGGATGATTATGAAAAATTACTCAGAAGATGTAAACAGACAGTATCATATTCAAGTGGCAAAAGATGAAGTGGGCCGTTATGTGATCCTTCCGGGAGATCCGAAAAGATGTGTAAAGATTGCACAGTATTTTGATAATCCTGTGCTGATCGCAGACAACAGGGAATATATCACTTATACAGGAACACTGGATGGAGTGAAGGTCAGTGTAACGTCAACCGGTATTGGTGGCCCATCAGCGTCCATTGCAATGGAAGAGCTGTATCGCTGCGGAGCGGATACTTTTGTCAGAATCGGAACCTGTGGTGGAATGCAGACGGAAATAAAAAGTGGAGACATTGTAATTGCGACAGCAGCAGTACGTATGGAAGGAACAAGCAGAGAATATGCGCCAATTGAATATCCGGCAGTGGCAAATCTGGATGTGACCAATGCTCTTGTTGAAGCTGCGAAGGAGAAAGGATTTATATATCATACAGGTGTGGTACAGTCTAAAGATTCTTTCTATGGACAGCATGAGCCGGAAGCAATGCCGGCAGGTTATGAGTTGATCAATAAATGGGAAGCCTGGAAACGAATGGGATGTCTTGCTTCTGAAATGGAATCCGCGGCACTTTTCATCGTAGCCGGTAAACTCAGGGCGAGGATGGGTTCCTGTCTGTTGGTATTGGCAAATCAGGAGAGAGAGAAGCTGGGTCTTGAGAATCCGGTTGTACATGACACAGACATGGCAATCCGGGTAGCTGTAGAGGCAATCCGCAGAATGATTAAAGAAGATCAGGGACAAGTTCTGTAAGGACGGAGGCGACAGAGAATGCAGAATCTGGAAAAATCAATGATCAGCAAACTGATTGAGACTGCAATGGAACAGCTCAAATTTTCTTATACACCCTATTCAAATTTTAAGGTTGGTGCATCATTACTTACAAAAAACGGACAGATTTATACAGGGTGTAACATTGAAAATGCAGCATATACACCTACGAACTGTGCAGAACGAACCGCAATTTTTAAAGCAGTGAGCGAAGGCGTCAGGGAGTTTGACGCAATTTGTATTGTGGGTGGAAAAGATGGGATTTTGACAGAGTATACAGCTCCCTGTGGTGTCTGCCGTCAGGTAATGATGGAGTTCTGTGATCCGGAGACATTTCGGATTATTCTGGCAATAGATAAAGAGCATTATGATATCTACACACTGAAGGATTTGCTACCGCTGGGATTTGGACTACGAAATCTGATAAATTCCCGAGAAATATAAGGTAAACGCCCATCATTGCAAGTGATTTTTAATTGCGAAAAGTAAAAAAAGTGAATGACGAATAAAAGGGAACAGGAAAAGGTCAGCGATTAATAAAATGTAAGAGAAGGAGTAAACATAAATGAAAAATTACGACAGAATTTTTGTAATTGTACTTGATTCTCTGGGAATCGGGGCAATGCCGGATTCAGCAAAATTTGGTGATATCGGGGTGGATACTTTTGGACATATTCTTGAGAAAATGGGTTCTCTGGAGATTCCAAATCTTAGAAAACTGGGAATGCTGAATCTTCATCCGGCAGGAAAAATGGCGGGTGTTGAGAATCCCAAGGGGCGATATACGCATCTGGGTGAAGCTAGCAATGGAAAAGATACCATGACCGGACACTGGGAGATGATGGGAATCAAAACAGAAAAACCATTTAAAACCTTTACAGAAACAGGTTCCCGCCGGAATTGATCGCAGAACTGGAGAAAAGATGCGGAAAAAGAGTGATAGGAAACAAGAGCGCAAGCGGAACGGAGATTATTGAGGAACTGGGCGAAGAGGAGATTCAGACGGGTGCAATGATTGTTTATACTTCAGCAGATTCTGTTCTTCAGATTTGCGGAAATGAAGAAACTTTTGATCTTCAGAATCTGTACCGCTGCTGTGAAATTGCAAGAGAAATTACCATGAAGGATGAATGGAGAGTTGGAAGAGTTATTGCAAGACCGTACATTGGTAAGAAAAAAGGTGAATTTAAACGTACCAGTAACCGTCATGATTATGCATTGAAACCCACCGGACTTACCACGTTAAACGTGTTGAAAGATCATGGATTTGATGTGATCGGTGTTGGAAAGATTCATGATATTTTTTGCGGAGAAGGCATTACAGAAACTCATCATTCAAACAGCTCTGTACATGGAATGGAGCAGACAATTGAAATCTGCAAGAGAGATTTCAGAGGGTTATGTTTTGTTAATCTTGTAGATTTTGATGCATTATGGGGACACAGAAGAAATGTGGAAGGTTACGGAAAAGAGATTGAGAAATTTGACAAAAATCTGGGTGTGTTGTTAGAAGAAATGAGAGAGAATGATCTGCTTATTCTCACTGCAGATCATGGAAATGATCCGACTTATACAGGAACTGACCATACAAGAGAATATGTACCATTCATTGCTTACTCAAAGAGAATGAAAAATGGCGGTGCGATAAAAGACGAAGATACTTTTGCTGTGATCGGTGCTTCTGTGGCGGAGAATTTTGGAGTGCCAATGCCTGAGGGAACAATTGGACATTCTGTTTTAAAAGAGTTAATGTAATAACGATTGTAAAAAAAGACAGGAATATTGAAAACAGGCGTTTTCAATCTCCTGTCTTTTGTGCTAAAATAGGAAAAGAATTTATCTGACTAAATCGTTAAAGAGAGACAAGTGATAAATTGTAAAAAGATAAAATGATACAGAAAGGAAACAGTTTTTATGGAAACAGGAACAATTTTTAAATTTCATAATGACCTGGATACAGACCAGATCATAGCATCACAGTATCTGTTACTTCCGAATCTGGATGAGATGAAAGGTCATGCATTTGAATCTCTGGATCCGGATTTTTCAAAGAAAGTAAAACCAGGAGATTTCGTGGTAGGTGGAGAAAACTTGGATGTGGTTCTTCCAGAGAGCAGGCACCTGGTGTTCTGAAAGCGTTAGGAGTACAGGCAGTTGTAGCAAAATCTTTTGCACGAATCTTTTACAGAAACTCTATTAATATTGGTTTGCCGGTAATTGTCTGCAAAGATCTTCCGGACGAAGTAAATACCGGAGATAAGATGGTTCTTCATATGTCAGAGGGAACAGTTGAAGCTAACGGAAAAACATATTCCTGTACAAAGCTTCCGGAATATATGCAGAATATTTTGAATCAGGGTGGTCTGATCGCATCTCTGAACAAGGAGGAGAAGTAAAATGGGAATGACAATTGCAGAAAAGATTATTGCTGCGGCAGCAGGCGTTGACAGCGTAAAACCGGGAGATATCCATACAGTTAAACTTGATCGTCTCATGAGTAACGATGGAACTACACATCTTACGGTTGATATGTATAACAATAAATTGAAAAATCCGCACATTGCAGATACAAGCAAGCTGGTGTTTATCGTGGATCATAATGTACCATCTGACAGCCCGAAAACAGCAGCATCCCAGAAGAAGATGCGGGATTTTGCAAAAGAACATAACATTGATTTCTGGGAAGGAAAAGGTGTCTGCCATCAGGTTATGATTGAGAATTATGTCCGTCCGGGTGAACTGATCTTTGGTGCAGACAGCCATACCTGTTCATACGGTGCGTTAGGTGCATTTGGAACAGGCGTAGGATGTACAGATTTCCTTTATGGTATGGTAACAGGTACTTCATGGGTACTGGTTCCTGAGAGTGTAAAATTTAATCTGACAGGTAAACTTCCGGAAGGAGTTTATGCAAGAGATCTGATTCTTACAATTATTGGGGAAATCGGTGCAAATGGATGTAACTATCAGGCGATGGAATTTACAGGCGAGGGTGCGAAAACACTCAGTATCAGCGATCGTATGGCGCTTTGCAACATGGCAGTAGAAGCCGGTGCAAAGACAGGTATCTTTGAAGCAGATGAAAAAGCTATTGAATATCTGAAAGAACATGGACGTGAGCCAAAGGCTGTATATCACAGTGATCCGGATGCAGTTTACGCGAGAGAATATACATTTGATTTATCAAAAGTCCGTCCTGTAGTTGCGAAACCTGATTTTGTAGACAATGTTGTGCCTGCAGAAGAAGCCTGCGGAATCGAAATCAATGAAGCATTTCTGGGCTCCTGTAACAACGGACGTATTGAAGACCTGCGTGTCGGTGCAGAAATTATCAAGGGCAAGAAGGTTGCTGAGGGCGTCAGATTCCTGGTTGTGCCTGCAAGCCAGACTATTTACCGTCAGGCATTAAAAGAAGGGCTTATTGACACGTTTATGGAGCTGGAGCCATTGTTATGAATCCGAACTGCAGCGTATGCTGGGGAAGCTGTCAGGGTGTAATCGGTGAGAATGAAGTTCTGATCAGTACAGGAACACGTAATTTCAAAGGCCGTGCGGGACACCCAAGCTCCAAAGTATATCTGGGATCAGCGGCTACTGTTACAGCATCTGCCATTACAGGAAAGATTGCGCTGGCAAGTGAGGTGTGATGCTAATTATAAATGTTTCACGTGAACATTTAACCGAATCAAGTAAATTTCCTGCGAAGGTTGCGAAAAGCAATAGACAGCAGGTGGAGATTTGTTTGTATCAGGAGGAGAGCAAGCTCATCCTGATAAACTGCGGAGTAGTTATTCGGTATGGTATAGAGTCGCGTAGCAAAGCGGATATTCACAATTCATTTGAATGAATTTTAACTTGTGACTGTGAAAGTACTGAACAGTTACAAGTGAAGATAGAAGATAAGAGGTAAGATTATGGAAAAATTCACAGGAAAAGTGTGGGTTCTGGATGATGACATTGATACAGATATTATTATTCCAACAGAATATCTCGCACTGAAAACAATCGACGATATGAAACAGTACGGATTCAGTCCTCTGCGTCCGGAACTGGCAGGACAGATTCAGAAAGGCGACATTATTGTTGCAGGAAAGAACTTTGGATGTGGTTCTTCCAGAGAACAGGCACCGGAAATTATCAAAGCACTGGGAATTCAGTGTGTAATTGCCAAATCTTTTGCGAGAATTTTCTTCAGAAATTCTATTAATAATGGTCTGTTACTGATCGAGCAGCCAGATCTTCATGATGATATCAAAGAAGGTGATGAAGTCACTGTGGTAATGAATGAACATGTAGATTACAATGGAAAACAGTACCCGATTGCTTCTCTTCCGGAAAATCTGATGAGCATTATTCAGGCTGGCGGACTTGTAAAAGCCATGCGCAAACTGAATGGGCTGGATTGATTTGGAAAGGAGAGGAAAATGGGCGAGACAGTTATTGAGAAAATTATAAGAAACAATGTTGGAAAAACAGTAAAGCCTGGAGACATTGTAACGGTCAATGTAGACAGGGTTATGATTCATGATATATTTATTCCATTTGTAGCAGAAAAGTTTGAAGAAATGGGCTTTACGAAGCTCTGGGATCCAGATAAAGCAGTACTCATATATGACCATCTGGTTCCTGCAAGTCAGTTAGATGATACCAGACATTTCCATGCGGGAGATGCTTTTGCCAGGAAATATGGCATGAAAAATGTTCACAGAAGTGATGGAATCTGCCACCAGTTAATGACAGAGGCAGGTTATGTAAAACCGGGAAATATTGTATTTGGTACAGACAGCCATACCACTACCTACGGATGTGTAGGCGCTTTCTCTTCCGGTATCGGATATACAGAGATGGCAAGTATTCTGGGAACAGGAACTATGTGGATCAAAGTTCCTGAGACAATTAAGGTTGTGATCGAGGGAGAACTTCCGGAAAATGTTATGTCCAAAGATATCATCCTGCGTCTGATCGGTGATCTGGGAGCTGATGGAGCAACATACAGAGCACTTGAATTTACCGGAAGTACAGTAAAGAATATGACAGTAGCAAGCCGTATGACTATGGCAAATATGGCGATTGAGGCAGGTGCAAAATGTGCACTGTTTACACCGGATGAAAAAACTGCAGAATATTGTGACATAGAGTTGAATGAGTTCCAGAAGAGCCTTACAGGAGATGAAGATGCAACCTATATGAAAACAATCACTTATCGCGCAGAGGATTTTGTACCGGTTATGGCATGTCCGTCTCAGGTAGATAAGATTAAAAATGTAAGTGAACTTGAAGGAACAGAAATAGATCAGGTATTTATCGGTTCTTGCACAAATGGCCGTCTGGAGGATCTCAGAGCTGCAGCGGAGGTGTTAAAGGGCAAAAAGGTAGCAGATTACGTTAAATTGATTGTAACTCCTGCAAGCCGTAAAATATACCGTCAGGCAATTGCAGAGGGAATTATGGATACTCTGGCAGAAGCAGGTGCAATGATCACACATCCCGGATGTGGATTGTGCTGTGGACGTGCAGGAGGTATCCTTACCGACGGTGAACGTGTAGTAGCTACAAATAACAGAAATTTCCTTGGTCGAATGGGAACATCTAAGGTAGAGATTTACCTTGCATCACCAAAAACAGCAGCAGCGTGTGCAATTGCTGGTAAAATTGTAAATCCAGAGAAATAAAACGTACAATAAAACCAATGCGATATAAATTGTACAGATGAGCAACGAAACTACAGAATAACAAAAGAATAAAATTAACAGATAAGTCCACTGCATTATTTATAAAAGGAGTAAGCAGTGGACTTATTTTATGTTATAGGAGATTACTTTGTAATGTTCCTATAACATACATAAAGGTGCAGAGAAAGTAAAGCCTTCCAGGCAGGAGCGCACTGCGGTGTAAAGGAATTATATCGCTGAAGTTACCTGCCGCAGACGGAGAATCTTGCTTGCAGGATTTTTCTTGTGTCAGAGAATGACACTGTAATATGTTTCATATCACATAATAAATCATCTGACGGGATAATAAGGAAAGAAAAGGCGTGGAAAAGCCTGTAAATTTGATTGCATAGAAAAAGTTTCTCAGACAGATTGTCCAGTGTGAGTCTGATCTCCGACGAAAACATGTGTTTTTTGAACTTAAAATTGAACAAATAGAATCTGCGAAATGACGAGAAAGCCGCATAAATAAAAGGAATTTCAAAAACATCAAAACTTAAATTGAACATATATTGAACTAAAATAAGAAAAGTTAAATTCTGGTTCGATGTATAGTTCAAAATATAAATTAAACTAATTGAACCGATGTAACGAAAACAATTAACATGTTCAATATGGCTCAATTAATAATGAACTATAAAATAAACTAAAAGTTGAACTTTACTGATGAAATTGAAAATAATAAAATTTACCGTTGAATTATTAGTTCAATTATAGTATAATAGCAAAGAAAAAACTTGAAAAAGCTGATAAAATGCGGGATTTAAAAATGAACAGAACATATATTCGTGTATGATGCTGAAAGAAATACATTTGAACTTAATTAATGTTTGGATGTCTGAATGTATTTTGATTCCCGTATAAACAAATATATCTGTTCTTTCTATAACATATATGCGAAAGAATTAAGAAATATAACAATAACCATTGATTATAACAGTGTAATTTGTTTTTTACAGAGAACGGAGATAGTATTTATGAATAATATATTTGCTGAACGATTAAAAAAAGCAATGGAACAGAAGAATATGAAGCAGATCGACCTTGTAAAAAAGGCGGCAGAGCAGGGCGTGAAACTTGGAAAGAGTCATGTGAGCCAGTATCTGAGTGGAAAAACAACTCCCAGATCAGAAATTCTTAATTTTCTGGCGACAACATTAGGAGTAGAAACTGAATGGCTGAAAGGAACCGATGTAGCTGTAGACACTTTAAAGAAAGAGACAAATGAGGCAGGAATTCAAATGGAAAATATGAAATTTGATTACAATTATAATAATATGAAAGAAAATACCAGGGAGACAGTTGAGGAAGTACAGGTTCGTGAATTTAAAAAATCATCTAAATTAAATAACGTATTATATGATGTAAGAGGACCGGTTGTAGAAGAAGCTGCACGTATGGAAAACGCAGGAACTCAGGTTTTGAAACTGAATATCGGAAATCCGGCACCATTTGGATTCAGAACACCGGACGAAGTGATTTATGATATGAGACAGCAGCTGACAGAGTGTGAGGGATATTCTCCTGCAAAAGGTTTGTTTTCTGCCAGAAAAGCAATCATGCAGTATGCACAGTTGAAAAAACTCCCTAATGTATCAATTGAGGATATTTATACAGGAAACGGTGTCAGTGAACTGATTAATCTCTGTATGTCAGCTCTGTTGGATAATGGAGATGAGATTTTGATTCCATCTCCGGATTATCCGTTGTGGACTGCATGTGCAACTTTAGCTGGTGGAAAAGCAGTACATTATATTTGTGATGAGCAGGCAGAATGGTATCCGGATATGGATGATATCAGAAAGAAAATTACCAGCAGAACAAAAGCAATCGTTATTATAAATCCGAATAACCCGACTGGTGCGTTGTATCCGAGAGAGGTATTACAACAAATAGTAGATATTGCCAGAGAACATCATCTGATCATTTTCTCTGATGAAATCTATGACCGTCTTGTAATGGACGGAGCAGAACATATTTCCATTGCTTCAATGGCTCCGGATTTATTCTGTGTAACATTCAGCGGTTTATCCAAATCACATATGATCGCGGGCTTTAGAATCGGATGGATGATTCTCAGTGGTAATAAGGCAGTTGCAAAAGATTATATAGAAGGAATCAAGATGCTTTCTAATATGAGACTTTGTTCTAATGTACCGGCGCAGTCAATTGTTCAGACTGCATTGGGCGGACATCAGAGTGTGGAGAGTTATATTGTTCCTGGTGGACGTATTTATGAGCAGAGAGAATTTATTTATAATGCGCTGACAGATATTCCGGGAATTACTGCTGTGAAACCGAAAGCTGCATTTTATATGTTCCCTAAGATTGATACAAAGAAATTTAATATCGTAAATGATGAGAAATTTGCATTAGATTTATTAAAAGAGAAGAAGATTCTGCTTGTACATGGCGGTGGATTTAACTGGCATCAGCCGGATCACTTCAGAGTGGTTTATTTACCAAGAATAGAAGTATTAAAAGAAGCAGCCGGCAAAATCAGAGATTTTCTGGAATATTACCAGCAGGAAATATAATCTGTCAGTGAGAAATGGGTACTATGTTTCACGTGAACATAGTACCCATTTCCTGATATTATAAAAACTTTTGGTCAAACGGATAAAATTATCCATTTTGCTACGCAGCTCTACATAGAATAATTGTGCTGCAGTAGATTTGTTTGACTCGGGTCAAGCTGATAAAATCATCCGCTTCGCTGCTTGTTCATAACCGAATAACTGTTTCGCAGTTTATCAGAAGGAGTTTACACTTCTCCTGATACAAGCAAGTCCTCACCCATTGCTTATTGCTTTTCGCAACCTCCGCAGGGGACTTAATTGATTCGGTTAAATTGTGGAATTACTACAGGAAGACAATATGTTTGTTTCACGTGAAACATAATGTGCCGACAAGATTGTCCAAGAATCGTTACTGTTCACTGGTAATATCCCGCGAGGTGTTTTTTGTGAGCGAAGGTCACAGAAAACCCAAGACATACCGCGCGATTATGCGATTAGCATAAATTAAGTTTGCGAAGCAAACGATACTCCTTGGGCATTGCACAAGGAGGTTCATATTTCCTGCATCGCGAAGCGTGTTGCTGAGAACGGAGTGAACAGTAACCAAGAATCAAATGGTGACAAAATTTTATAAAAAATTAAGTGGTGAATAACTATCAGATGTGATAAACTATGTTTAATGCGTTATTTGCGAAATAGTTATTATTCTGATAACAGTAAATGAGGTTAGGTTTAAAAGTATTTTGCCCCTGATATCATCAAATGATGCTGTGATATAAATTTCTGGAGGTATGACGAAAAATGGAAAATGAGGAAAAAAACCAGACAGAACAGTCAGACAAAAGCAGGTCTGTGTGGAGGGAGTTGTGGGACTATGCAAAGATTATCATTGCAGTCTTTGTTATAGCGTTTCTGTTGGGACACTTTGTATATATTAATGCACGAGTGCCGTCAGGTTCTATGGAAGAAACAATTATGACAGGTGACAGAGTATTTGGAAATCGTCTGGCATATATAAAAGATGATCCGGAGAGATTTGATATTGTAATATTTAAATATCCGGATGATCCATCTCAGCTTTTTGTAAAACGAGTAATTGGTCTTCCGGGAGAAACAGTAAACATTGTAGATGGAAAAGTGTATATCAATGATTCCGAAGAACCGCTGGATGACAGCTTTTGTCCGGAAACACCGGAAGGAAGCTTTGGACCGTATACAGTTCCGGAGGGATGTTATTTCATGTTAGGAGATAACAGAAACCACAGTATGGATTCCAGATACTGGCAAAATCCGTTTGTAGAGGAAGATGCAATAGAGGCAGAAGTAGCAGTTCGTTACTGGCCGTTAAATAAGATAGGAACTGTAAAATAATCGTGACGGTTCCATATTTTCAAAAGTCAAGCGGATAAAATCATCCGCTTCGCAGTTTATCAGAAGGAGCTTGCACTCCTCCTGATAAAAGCAAGTCCCACCCACTGCTTATTGCTTTTCGCAACCTCCGCAGGGACTTACTTGATTCGGTTAAACTGCGGGTAGTTACAGGCAGTTTGGAAATTTTATAAAAGACTGTTAAAATCAGGAAAATCACATATTAGTGTCCTGATTTTGACAGTCTTTTGTTGTCTGTGGATTTTTCAAATGTTATACTGTAAGACAGGAGGAAAATGAAGAAAATGGAATACTGGATAGTTACAACAATTCCGTAAAATGTAAAAAGAGAAAGGAAGACGAATATGAAAAAATGGAAAAAGTTTATAGCAATGGGACTGGCGGTATCTATGATAGTTCCGTCTTGTATACCGCAGACATTGTGGGCTTCAGAGTTTTCGGCAGGAAGTGTTGAATCAGCAGCAGATGTTTTTGAAGATGGTGCCGGATATGAGACAGGAAGTGAGTCAGGAAATAAAATATCTGATGAGAATAACAGTGGAGATGAGTTTGGAACAGGAGAGTTAAAAGATCAGGAACCGGAACAGTCAGAGACAGAAGATTCAGTAAATGCCGGACAGAGTGCGGAAGGTTATAACATTCTGCTTTACAGTGATGGTAAACTGGAAAAAACATATGTGATACCCTATGCAGATGCGGATACTGCTAAAGTACCGGAAGCACTGAAGGGAAAGACAGGTTACATTTTTAAAGAGTGGAATACGAAAGAAGATGGAACCGGTGAAACTTATAAACCGGGAGATTCTATTAAGAAACTTCTTGAAACAGCAGATATGGCAAAGCAGGCTCAGGAAACCAGTGAGAGGACAGAAGTCGGAGAAGAAATAAAACCAGAAAAAGATGTGATGCAGGAAGAAAATGATGTGGCACAGACGGACAGCGCATCATGGGAAGAAAAAACTGATAAGGCAGAAATGCAGATATCAGACACAGAAAATGATGGAACAAGTCCGGATATATCTACAGATAAGGCTATTGCAGCAGGAGATACAACAGCAATAACCCTGTATGCAATCTGGGAGAAAGCATCCGAATATAAAATCACATATAAACTTAATAAAGGAAAAAATAATACTGCTAATCCCAAAACTTATACTTCAGAAGATGAGATTAAATTTAAAAAGCCGACGCGTTCCGGATATCATTTTGTGGGATGGTATACAGACAGTAAGTATAAAAATCAGATAAGTGTGATTGAAAAGGGTTCAGAAGGTTCCCTTACTTTATATGCAAAATGGACAAAGGAAATCAGTCCTTCGGCGAAAGCTGCATCACTGGATTATGTAAAAGGAACAAAGGCGAATACCATCACTGTATCCGCAACTGTTTCAAATTATGTGAAAAGTTCGGATGGTTATTACTATCTGGTGTATGTAGATTCTAATTCCGGTAAAGTGAAAAAAACGGTGGGTAAAGTAAAGAAGCCGGAGAAGGCAAAAGGGAAGATTACATTTAAGCTGAACATTTCCGGACATCCGGAATATGCACAGGGAAAATTTGCCATAGGGATAAAAAAATCTAAATCTGCGTATAGTGTGATCAGTCCGAAAAGCTATGTCAGCAATCCGGAGAAACTCAGTACAAATACAGCAGCATATTTTGTTCCGGGGACCAAAAAAGGAATTCAGGCTACAGATATCAACGAGCTGACAGATACAAAATCCAAAACAGTATTTTTTAACTTATATATTTCAGACCTGATGCGAAAAGACAGTGGTGTGGAAACATATAAATATAATGGGAAAACATATCATTTTAATGGTCTGTACGGATATGTATATCTTGTTCAGCAATGTAATGCAAAGGGAATCCAGGTGACGGCACAGATCAGTATTGACAGGAATGCCAGTACGCAGAGCTTTATTACGGGAAACAGTCCTTATGCAGAAACAGCTTATTATGGATGGAACACAGATAACAGCACAACTAGACAGACTATGGAAGCAATGTTTGCATATCTGGGAGAGAAGTTTGGAAAAAATAACTGTTATATAAGTAACTGGATCCTGGGAAATGAAGTAAACAGTGCAAGCGGATATTATTATGTAGGGAATGTCAGTTTTTCAAAATTTATCTCCATGTACAGTGAAGCTTTTCGCTGCCTTTACAATGCAGTGAAAGCAGCCGGGGAAGTTCCAAAGTATTTATCTGTCTGGATAATTGCTGGAATCAGAAAAATGCCTTTACTATCTGCTATAGTGCAAGATCAACTCTGGAAAGCTTTGCGGCGAAGATTTCTGATATGCAGAAAGATGTGAACTGGAATCTGGCATATCATGCATATAATCAGCCGCTTTCAGATTCACAGTTCTGGTCAGGTGCAAATGCATCCATGTTTACCAGTGATGCGAACACCACCACGTTTATCACTATGCGTAATATCCAGACACTTACAGATTATGTGAAAAACAGATTTGGTTCCAATACAAGGATTATTCTTTCGGAACAGGGATTTTCTTCCACTTATGGAGGACAGGCAAATCAGGCGGCAGCAATTGCACTGGCCTATTATAAGGCTGCCTGCAATCCAATGATTGATGCATTTATTATAAGAAGCTATAAAGATGAAGCCCATGAGGTGGCTCAGGGATTGGCAATGGGATTGAAGGATGCCAATGGGAAAAAGAAAACAGCGTATAATGTCTTTAAAAATATGGATAGTTCCAATTCCCTGAAATATACAGAAAAGGTACTAAAAAGTCAGGTTGGAAACTGGAAATCACTGGTTCCGGGATATAGTACCGGAAAAATTTCCTCCATGTATCGAAAGTGATATAACTGACAGACAGGACTGATTTTAAAAATTGATGTCATATTAAAAATGTATAAAATTGTCACAAATTAAACACATTTTTCCCACACAAAGAACACAAATCATTCCTATACTTAAAAGCATCAAAAGGAAACAGAGATAAATAAATGACATAGATAAATGACATAGATTCATGGAGGGACTTTATTATGATGAACAAAGATAACAGAAATGATAAAATCAGAAAGATTGCAAAGAAAGGTCTTACACTCAGCTTATGTGCAGTACTTGCAGGAGGACTTGCAGCAGGAAGTTTTGAGGGAGTAAATAAACTTGCAGGATGGAGCGGAGCCACAACAGTGGAAGCTGCTTCAAATAAGGACGAGACAACATTGACATATGCAAAATCCGAGAAGAAAGATGCAGATACCAGTGATTCCAAATCAGATACCGGAAAAGATACAGGCAGCACAGCAAAAGGAAACCTTGATGTGTCTGAAATCGCATCAGAAGCACTTCCATCTATTGTATCTATTACAACCAAGTCAGTTCAGGAGGTACAGAATTACTTCGGAATGTATGGAATGTATGGATATGCACCACAGCAGCAGGAACAGGAAGTAGAGGGCAGTGGTTCCGGTATTATTGTTGGTAAGAATGATGATGAACTTCTGATTGCTACAAATTATCATGTAGTAGAAGGTGCGGATACATTGTCAGTTGCATTTACAGATGGAAATGCAGTGGAGGCATCCGTAAAGGGATTTGATGAAGAGAGAGATCTTGCAGTTGTATCTGTATCTCTGGATGATGTTAAAGATGATACAATGGATGCCATTTCAATTGCGAAGATTGGCAGTTCTGATGATCTGAAGGTAGGTGAGCAGGTAATTGCAATCGGTAATGCTCTTGGATATGGACAGTCTGTTACAACCGGTATCGTAAGTGCCAAGAACCGCAGAATGGATTCTGACAATAACACAGTAACAGATGGAAGTGATGACAGCAGTGACGGTGTAAACCTGATCCAGACAGATGCGGCTATCAACCCTGGTAACAGTGGCGGTGCTCTTCTGAATATGGAAGGTGAGGTTGTTGGTATCAACTCTGCAAAACTTGCTTCTACTGAAGTAGAAGGTATGGGTTATGCAATTGCAATCTCAGACGTGACTGACATTCTTCAGAATCTGATGAATGAGACATCAAGAGATAAACTGGATGATTCTGAACATGGTGTACTTGGAATCGAAGGTTCTTCTGTAAGTTCTGAGGCAGTTCAGATGTATGGCATTCCGGCAGGAGTTTTTGTAAAAAAAGTAACAGAAGGTGGAGCTGCTGATAAAGCAGGTCTGAAAGCAAACAGCGTTATTACTGAATTTAATGGAAAAACTGTTTCAAGTAGTGATCAGCTGATCGAATATCTTTCCTATTATGAACCAGATGAAGAGGTAGAGCTGACTGTACAGGTTCCTCATGGAACAAGTTATAAAGAAGAGACTGTTAAAGTAACTCTGGATGAGAATACAGATGCTGATGACAGTGATGATAACGATAAAGACAGTAAGAAATCTAAAAAGGATTCTAAGAAATCCTCAAAAGATGCTGATGAAGATGTAGACGAAGATACAGACAGTGAGGATAGTATGGACTCCGATGATACAGAGGAAAGTGAGAATCCATTTATCCAGTACTTTGAGAATCAGGGATTTTTCAGATAATACCGGCAGAAAATAAAATTATATGATATCCGGATATAAAATCTGTGATAGTGTGTAGTGATGCGGATGATTTCATCTGCCTGATATCAGCACTTTCATATGTGAGAGAATTACATGTGAAAGTGCTTATTATGCTATGGGAAACCATTCCATAATATTCTTATAGCATAATAAAGCCCTCCGGGCAGGATCACACTGCGGCGGGTTGATTATATTATAGTGGTGTGTGAACAGTAACAAAGATTCCAAGGTGCTTTTGTGAAAGAGCACTTGAGAACAGCTATATGGCGTGATATAATAATATCATTGCGAAAACGCAGGTTTAACAGTGCAGATGGGGATAAAGAGGAGAAAAATATGACAGTAAAAGAATGTTATGAACAGATGGGTGCAGATTATGAAGGTGTACTTGGAAGACTGAGAAGTGAGGTTCTTATTAAGAAATTTGCAAAGAAATTTCTGGATGATGGAAGTTTCCGGAGTCTGAAGGATAATCTGGCACAAAAAAATGGGGAAGAAGCTTTTCGTGCAGCTCATACCTTAAAAGGTGTATGCCAGAACCTTGGATTTGATAATCTGTATAAGGCAAGCTTTGATATTACAGAGAAGCTCAGAGGAAGAGATACTGAAGGCTGTGAAGAACTTCTGGCAAAAGTGGAAGAGCAGTACAATAATACAGTAGATGCGATTCATATGATGGAAGACTGATGAAGGCAGCGATTTTTGATGTAGATGGAACGTTGCTGGATTCTATGTCTGTGTGGGAGGATATTGGAGAACGTTATCTTGCGAGTCAGAATATCACAGCGGAGAAAAATCTCCGGGCTGCTCTGCACACCATGAGTCTGGAGCAGGGAGCCGCCTGGATGAAAGAAAAATACCAGTTGGATAAGTCTATTTCACAGATTATAGAAGAGGTTCTGAAAATTGTAAGTGATTTTTACCGATTTGAAGCACCGTTGAAACCAGGAGTGAAGAAAACTCTGGAATGGTTTAAAGAGAGAAATATACAGATGACAGTTGCAACATCTGGAAACCGGGAACTGACAGAAGCAGCACTTGCAAGAAACGGGATTCTGGATTATTTTGAGCAGATTTACACCTGTACAGAAACAGGTGCAGGAAAAGATGAACCGTTGATCTATCTGAAGGCAGCAGAATCTATGCAGGCAGAACCGAATGAGACACTTGTATTTGAGGATGCGCTTCACGCAGCGGAAACTGCAAAAAAAGCAGGATTTGTGGTTATTGGTGTCTATGATGAAGAAAACAGGAAGAATATTTCCAAAATGAAAGAAGTCTGCGACTGTTACTGTGACAGGATGGATGCGGCGATTGAGAATATACGTTTGGCAATATAAAAAAGAGGTTTCGTTAAACTTTGTGGTAACGAAGCCTCTTTTTTTAGTAAGTTGTTAGTAAATTAGTATCAGCGTGTCATTGGCAGATTATTATTAATTCCTTTGATCATAAGAATCTGGTGAAGATCAACGATTCCGTTATGGAAAGTAGCTACATATGCGGACAGGTAAAGATCCCACACAAGACTATGATATATCTTGAAAGGGAGTTAGCGCCAATGGAAGAATTGTACAAAGACAGAGAAAAAAGTGGTGGAATCTTGTGAAAGGTTGATTATAAAAAACTGGAAGTTTTTGTATAAAAGTCGTCGTATTAATTGAAATGAACTCTTCAATATACTATAATTGTAATATAAAATTCAAATGTACTCTGAAGAGTATATTTCAAAAGGAAGGGAGGAAACTTCGAGCAAAATTTCTCAGGAGGAATAGAAAATGAAGAGGAAAAGATTTACAGCACTGAAGGTTACACTCACAGCGATGATGCTGACGGCAGCACTTACATTTGGAGCAGGAAGTGCTTATGCAGCTGACCTGTCACAGGAGGGTGGAAGTGAGCCGACAGTTACAATAACACCTTCACCGGAGGTAACACCGGAACTGCCATTACCGACATCAACACCGAAACCAACACCAGTGCCTAAAAATGGACTGTTGAAGGAAGGGAAAGTATATCGCTATTACGTAAATAATAAACCAGTCAGAAATAAATGGAAAAAGATCAATGGTAAATACTACTGGTTTAAATCCAATGGAGTTGCAGCTCATGATGGACATTACAAGATTAAAGGAGTTTTTTATCTGTTTAATAAGAATGCACAGAGAATAATTCCGGGTAAGAAATCAATTGTAAAGGTTAATGGTGTAAAGTATTTTGTTGATGCCAAGGGAAGACCTGTTACAGGATGGAATGAGTTTAATGGTAGAATGTACTATGTGCATAAGAACGGTAAATGTGCAACAAATGAAACTATAGGTGGAATAAGATTTAATAAGAACGGATATGCTTCAAATCTGACACAGGCGAGATGCAAGCTTGCGGCAAGGAACTTTATTGCACGTCACAGTAATGCCAATGCAAGTAATTATGAAAAATTCCGTTCCTGCTTTTATTATATTATGGCCTATACAAACTTTGTAGGATACATGGATCCTACACCTCAGGAGTTTAAGACAAAAGATTGGGTTTATAAATATTCCCTTCAGATGTTCCAGAACGGTCTTACAGGAAACTGTTATGGAATTGCCAGCAGTGTGGCTGCAATCGCGAAGGAACTGGGATATGAACCCTATGTTATTACAATTCCGGATGGACACAGCTTTGTTATGATTAACGGGCTCTATTATGATAATATGTACGGAACGTTGTTTGGCGCAGCTACACGTCCTGCATATACAATAGAACATAAAATTAAATTTTAAGAAAAGGAGTATGGAGAATGAAGAAAACAAAGAGACTCCTTGCAGTTGTACTTTGTATGCTTCTTATGCTGACACCGTTGGCTGTTGTAGCAGAAACAGTGACAGTACAGGCAGCAGAGCCGCAGACTGTTAAGGTAAAACTGGACAAAAAGACAGGAAAGAGATATGGATATGATGAGAATAACCAGAAAGTCACTCAGCAGTGGGGAGTAACAGCAAAGGGTTTCCGTTATTATTTCGGAAAAAACGGAGCTGCTTATCAGGCTGATCAGGATATGGTTGGTAAGTATGGTATTCTGATGAAGAAGATTAATGGTAAGTACTATGGGTTTGATGTAAGTGGTCACACAGTAAAGGGAATACGTGTAGGAAGTGTCAGCATGTATGAGATTCCGAAGCTGTATTACTTTAATCCAAAAACAGGAGCTGTAGATAAAAAGAAGACGTCTTTATACAGAAAATATGCGGCAACATCTACTCTGGCAAAACAGAACAATGCGTCAAAGATTAAGAAGGTTCTGGGAAAATATAAAAAGTGTACGATAAGTAAGGGCAATACCTGTATGCTTGATGGAAACGGCAAGGATGTCACCTACACATACGATTATGTACAGTTAAATGTTGTGCGTCCTACAGGAAAAGGAAGCAGCGCAGAAGTTGTTGCGAGTATCACGGTAAGACGATAATTATCCAGGTTAATCGGTTGCTTCGGCTGTGAAAAATTATAAAGCAGCTGAAGCAATTTGCAGATAGTAAGTTAACAAAAAAGAAAGGAACAGAGTTATGAACAGGAAAAAAATCACAGCATTATTACTTAGCTCAGTAATGGCATTTACACCTGCCATGCCGGCTATGGCAGAACAGTCAACGATCATTGATTATGTGGATGGAACAACTGATAGTACAGTTGAGACACCAGATGTAACTCCGACACCACTTCCGGAGAAGAAGGAGGATGGGAAACTGTTGATGGAGTTAAATATTATTATGTAAATGGTGAGAAAATTACAAACAAGGTAGAGAAGATCGGTAAATATACGTATTGTTTTGATAAAACCGGAAAACTTGTGACTAATAAACCGTATTATAAGGTTAATGCAAAGACTTATTATAAGATTAAAAAGAATGGACAGGCAACAAAGCTGTCAGCAGTAGAAACTATGGCTGCAGTCCGACTTCAGAAGTGTAAAGGAAATCTGAAGAAGGCATTCAACTGGTCTGTTTCTCTGCAGTATGCAGGCAATGTAAAGGTTTCTAAAAAAACACCTACAGAATATGGTTTATATGGATTTAAAACAGGCAGTGGCGATTGTTATGTAATGGCAGCTACTTTCTACTGGATGGCTAAAGTCGCAGGATATGATGCTCATTATGTAAAAGGATATTTCCAGAAATCCGGTGGTAAGAAGGGAGCACATGCGTGGGTTGAAATAGATCAGAAGGTGAATGGTAAAAAGAAAACTTATGTGTATGATCCGAATTTCCAGAAGGAATACAAACTGAATGGTTATAAACTTACATATGGTGCGAAACGTACTCTGAAATATGTAAATTATAAGAGAGTTAACTAAGCATTGAAATGTTTTTGACTTTGGTTACGAGCAAGTAACGAAGTGAATGATTTTATCTGTTTAACAGTAAGGCAAACAAGAACTATAAAGAATGACCAGAAAGGATTTAAAGACAATGAAGAAAAAAGTTGTAACAGCATTTATGATGGCAGCACTTGGAAGCAGTCTGGTATTTACCCAGGCAGTGATGGCAGCAGATACTACAGCAAAAACAGAGACTTCAGAAAATGCGGATAAGGATTCCACAGAATCTAAAGATAAAGATGTAGCAGAAGATGCAGATAAAGCTGATGAAGAGAAAGAAGATTTAAAGACAATTGGTGAGAAACCGGAAGAGGACACAGAAGGTGTTTTTTCTGTAAAATTGAAAAATCTTACAGGCAAAGTTATCACAGGTGTTACTGTTAAGAATGAAAAAGACGAAGAATATCCGGATAATTCCTGAAAGAAGAAGATAAGTTCGAAGCAGATGAGGAAAGAGTTCTCTGGTTTGATCCGAGTGCTAAAGATAAAGCAGATGAGGAAAACAAGGATTCTTCAAATGATACAAAAGAGACCACAGATACTGAAGAAACAAAAACAGAAGATGCCAAAACAGATGAAAAAGCAGAAGGCGAAGATAAGGATGATGCTGAGAAGGAAATCCCGAAATATAACATTCAGTTAACTTTCGAGGATGGAACAACTGCTGAGATCCATACTTTCCCATTTGGCGATACAGAGGAAGCAGAACTTAAGTTGGAAGGTGAAGTAGCATATCTGGTATTTGACAGTATCAGCCAGAAGAAAGAATACAATACTCTGGAAACAGAGAAAGCATTAGCTCCGAAGCCAACTGAGGCAGCTGCACAGGCAGCTTCTGAAACAACTCAGAGTTATGATAACAGTAGTGATTACAGCAATGACTATGATTACAACAATGACTATGATTACAGTAATGATTATGATTATGGTAATGATGATTCCGGTGATTATGATGGTTCTGATGATGGTGGTTCCGATGACGGTGGAGACGGATGTCTGGATGATGGGTTATTAAATTAATCAGATTCAGTAGTTGTAAAGGGAAAATGCATTAAAAAGTATAATAAAACAGGGCACTGCATTATCTGAGGGAATAACATAGTGCAGTGCCTTATTATAAGTACAACTGAAGAATTGTACATATTTAGGGAGAAAGATCATGTCATTAGTTTCAAACTTGTTTTTACTGTTTGTGGCGGTGAGTGTGCTTGTTTATTATATTGTGCCGCACAATTTCAGTGGCTGGTTTTGTTATGTTTCAGCTATATATATTATCTGGCAGGTGGCGTCCGTTACGTGGGCTTTATCCTGTTTTCCACATTGGTTACCTGGGGGATTGCACTTGCAGTTGAAAAGGCAGAGGCAGGTGGAAGCCACAAAAGTGCAAGAAATTTTCTGGTGCTTGGATTAATATTGAATTTTGGTATGCTTGGAGTGATAAAGTATACAAATTTTATGATTGAGAACCTCAATGCTTTGTTTCATATGAATTTAAGAGGAATGGAAATCCTGCTTCCATTGGGAATATCGTTTTACACTTTCCAATCTTCCGGATATCTTCTGGATGTGTACTGGAAGAGATGTGATGCGGAGAGGAATCCTGTAAAATATGCATTGTTTGTTTCTTTCTTTCCACAGATTCTGCAGGGACCAATCGGAAGATACAGTCGTTTGGCACATCAGCTTTATGAACCTCATAAATTCGAAGGTAAGAATATTACCAGAGGCTTTGAGCGCATTCTCTGGGGATTTTTTAAGAAGATGATCCTGGCGGACTGGGCAGCAGTGTTTGTAGATGCGATTTTCGACAATCCGGATCAGTACAGCGGACTGGCAATCTTTGGTGTATTATTTTACACAGTTCAGCTATATGCAGATTTTTCCGGTGGTATGGATGTGGTAATTGGTATTGCGTCTATGTTTGGAATTGAGCTGGATGAGAACTTCAAGCGTCCGTTCTTCTCCATTTCCATTACAGATTTCTGGCACCGCTGGCACATTACTCTTGGTACCTGGATGAAGGATTATGTGTTCTATCCTGTGACATTATCCAAGTGGATGGGAAAATTTGGCAAATGGGGCAAGAAGGTATTTGGCAAAAAGACCGGACGTACATTACCAATCTGTCTGGCGAATCTGATCGTATTCTTCGTTGTTGGTGTATGGCATGGTGCTGCCTGGAAGTATATTGTATATGGTATGTACAATGGTATTATCATTGCTTTCAGCGGACTTATGGCAGAGCATTACAGAAACTGGAAAAAGAAATTCAACATCACTGGAAAAGAGAACTGGTATCATGTATTTATGATCATCCGTACTTTTATCCTTGTAAATATCAGCTGGTTTTTTGACAGAGCGGACACAGTAGGACAGGCTTTTCATATGATGAAGCTTTCTGTCACAAAGTTTGCACCGTCACAGTTACTGTTGATCCCGGCCGGTAAAGAAGGAACTGCTTTTACCCCTTATGCGCTGGCAATCCTGGCAGCAGGCTGCATCATTCTGTTTATTGTAAGTGTCCTTCAGGAACGTGGCATGAAGATAAGAGAATCACTTGCAGGACTGAGTCTGCCAATTACTGTAGCAATTTATTTTTGTCTGCTGGCATCCATCGGATTCTTTGGATCAACAGCAGTAGCGAGAGGATTTATTTATGCACAATTTTAAGAAAGTTTTAAAAACGTTCCTGGTATTGGTCGTGTGTGTGGCTCTTCTGGCAGCACTTGACCTGGCACTTTATCCATGTACATTTATGAGAAATGATGTGCATGCAGTTGTGACACAGCAGTTTGATGACATTATCGTGGGAACTTCCCATGGAAAGATGGATATTGATCCGGAGGTGATGCAGGAAGTTACCGGACGCAGTGGACATAATCTTTGCGTTGGCGGCGAGTATGGAATCGATGCGTATTATTTGACTAAACTGATCAAAGAGAAACAGAATCCGAAGAGAATTATCTATGAGGTTGACCCGGGATATTTTGTATCTGAAAAGGAAGAAGGAAATAACTACCTGCTTTTTTATCATGAGTTTCCATTTTCAAAAACAAAGGTAGAATATTTCTGGAATTCTATTGCGAAATGTAATTTCCGTACTGTGCTTTTCCCATGGTATGAATATTCTCTCAGCTATGAATTGCCGAAAGTCAAAGATACATTTACTCAGAAAGTAACGGGTGATTATGACGTATCTCATCTGAAGAGTGATTCTCAGGAATATCATGAAAGTGGATTTATTGAGAGATATCCGGTGGATGTGACAAAGCTTAAGAAATCAGAACCTAAGCTCTATGAAGAGGGTAAGGTAAACGAAGAGAACATGGAATATCTGAAGAAGCTGATCACATTCTGCAAGGAAAATGATATAGAGTTTGTTGCAGTAACTACGCCAATTCCAATAAATACTCTGAAGGATTACAGTGACAGTTATAATGCAGCATGGAAATATTTCGGGCAGTTCTTTGAAGAACAGGGCGTAGAGTATCTTAACTTTAATACGCAGTATTTTAAGGCATTTACACATGACCTGAAAGCATATACAGATTATGACGGACATATGAATGGGGATGCTGCAAAAGAATACTCTGAAGTGCTGGCACAAGTTTTAGAGAGCACTGGACAGAAAAATTGATCAGTTAATAGTAACTACTGATTATCGTTACTGGTAATTGAAGCAGGAACTTACCAGATTTAGTTTGAATCGAATAAGTATCCTGCTTTAATTGTAAATATTTACTTGTTGATATTGTGAAAATAGGACAGACAGTAGTAAAATGAATAAAAAACCTTGTGAAGTACAGAGGGGAGGAATTACATATGAAGACAAGTATTCTGGAATATCTTGAAGAATCCGCACGGAAATATCCGGATAAGACAGCTTTTGCAGATGAACATACATCCTGCACATTTAAGGAACTGGAGCAGACTGCACGCAGAACAGGAACTGCACTTGCGAAACATTTCACACCGAGAAATCCGGTGCCTGTATTTATGGAGAAGAGCGTAGAAACCATCGGGGTTTTCATGGGCGCTGTTTATGCAGGATGCTTTTATGTACTGATGGATACAAAACAGCCGGCGAGCAGACTTCAGCAGATCCTTGGAATTCTGGACAGTGATGTGATCGTTACATCTGAGAAATATCTGAAGGATTTGGAGAAGCTGGAGTTCAAAGGAAAGGTTCTGATGGCTCCGGATCTTGCAGCTGAGCAGGAGAATGAAGCTGTGCTGAATGAGATCAGAGAACAGGCATTGGATGTGGACCCGCTGTATGGAATTTTTACTTCCGGGTCAACAGGCGTTCCCAAGGGAGTAGTGGTAGGTCATCGTTCGGTGCTTGATTTTATCGATTGTTTTACAGAGCTTTTTGATATTACAGATAAAGATGTGATGGGAAATCAGGCACCCTGGGATTTTGATGTATCTGTTAAAGATATTTATTCCGGACTGAAGACAGGAGCAACTGTCCAGATTATTCCGAAGCAGCTATTCTCTTTCCCGATGAAGTTGATTGACTATCTGATCGAGAGGGAAGTGACCACGCTGGTGTGGGCGGTATCTGCGCTGTGTATTATCTCAACTTTGAACGGATTTGAATATAAAGTTCCGGATAAGATTAAGAAGATTCTTTTCTCAGGAGAGGCTATGCCTGTGAAACATCTGAATATCTGGAGAAAATATCTGCCGGATGTTATGTATGTAAATATTTATGGACCAACTGAGATCACATGTAATTGTACGTATTATATTGTAGACAGGGAGTTCCAGCCTGGAGATGTACTTCCTATGGGCAAGGCATTTCCAAATGAAAAAGTATTCCTTCTGGATGAAGAAGACAAGCTGATCACAGAGAAAAATAAAAATGGTGAACTCTGTGTAACAGGAAGTGCACTTGCACTGGGATATTACAAAAACAGAGAACAGACTGCGAAGGTCTTTGTTCAGAATCCACTGAATGACAGATATCTGGAGCCAATGTACAGAACCGGTGATCTTGCTTATTATAATGAACGTGGTGAGTTGTGCTTTGCAACACGTAAGGATTTCCAGATTAAGCATATGGGACATCGTATTGAGCTTGGAGAAATCGAAGCTGCTATGGATAAGGTTCCGGAGATTGTGAGAAGCTGCTGTATTTTTGATACAGTTAAGAGCAAGATCGTAGCTTTTTATGAAGGAGATATTGAGAGAAGACCGCTGGCAAAAGCGTTGGGGCAGTATGTACCTGCTTTTATGGTTCCGAATGTATTCCGCCAGGTGGAGAGCATGCCTCTTACAAAGAATGGAAAGATTGACAGAAAAGCTCTTACAGCTATGTATCAGGAGGAAAAGAAATGAGTTCCTATGGATTTATAAAAGAACTGATTAAGAAAGAACATACTCCAACTCCAGCTTATGTTTTTGACCTGGATAAGATGAAGGAATTTGTAAAAAAAGTGCAGAGCTGTCTTGGAGAGAGCGCACAGTTATGTTATGCTATGAAAGCAAACCCTTTTCTTACAGGACCCATGATGGATGTGGTTCCTACATTTGAAGTGTGCTCACCGGGTGAATTTCGAATTTGTGAGCGTGTTGGTGTGCCGATGGAGAGAATTGTTCTTTCGGGTGTGTATAAGAACCCTGAAGATATGGAATATGTACTTTCTACATATGGAGGAAAGGGAGTGTATACTGTAGAGTCTTTGCAGCATTTACAGATTCTGAATGATACTGCAGTGAGACTTGGCATGAAGATTACGGTGTTGATCCGCGTGACAAGCGGAAATCAGTTTGGCGTAGATGAAGCAGATATCAGGAAAATCATTTCTGACAGAACAGATTATCCGGGGGTTGAGATAGAGGGACTTCAGTTTTATTCCGGAACTCAGAAGAAAGATCTCAGTCAGATGAAAACAGAGCTGGAGCATCTGGATGAATTTATCGGGGAGCTGAAATCTGAGAGTGGATTTGAAGCACAGGTGCTTGAGTATGGTCCGGGATTTTTTGTCCCATATTTTAAGAAGGATAAGAGCGAGGACGTGGAGAATATTCTGAGTGAGTTCAGAGCACTTCTGGAAAGTCTTAATTTCAAGGGTAAGGTTGTTCTTGAGATGGGAAGATTTCTGGCAGCAGCCTGTGGATATTATGTGACATCAATCGTGGATATGAAGGTGAATAAAGAGCAGCCATATGTGATCATGGACGGTGGGATCAATCACCTGAATTATTATGGTCAGGCAATGGCTATGAAGCAGCCATACTGTACACAGCTTGATACAGATGGTAATGAGAAGACCGGGGGAGAAGAAGAATCCTGGAATCTTTGCGGTGCACTCTGTACGGTCAGCGATGTGGTCGTAAAGCGATTTCCACTTCACAAACCGCAGCTTCATGATATACTGGTATTTGAACGGGTAGGTGCTTATTCCGTTACAGAAGGAATCTATTTATTCCTGAGCCGTCCTCTTCCGAGAATCTATTTCTGGACAGAGGGAGAGGGACTGCGCATGGTGCGGGATGGTGTACATACAGATCTTTTAAATTCAGAGAAATAAAAGACCATGGCAATACCGAAAAATAATGGAATTGCTGAAAAAACAAAAAATAAGGAGATATGAAAAAATGGAAGAATTAATTGAATTACTGGAAGAGATCCAGCCGGATGCAGACTTTGAAAACTGTGATACTTTGATTGACGATGGAATCCTTGATTCCTTTGCAATCCTGTCTATTGTGAGTGAATTGCAGGATACTTATGACATTACTATCACTCCTGCAGATATTATCCCGGAGAATTTTAACTCTGCAAAAGCACTGTGGGATATGGTGTGCAGACTGAAAGGTTGATTTATTTATACAAAGCAGACAGGGATTATAGTAGTTCTCATAAAATCAGTTAAAAGGGGGACGCAAAGCCCAATAATTCCTATCGGCTCGGTTTCGGACCTTAAGAAAAGCTAAGCCCCGCAAGATCAGCTAAAAGCATTCGCAGATAACTCAAACTCGCTGCGCTCAGACAGTGAGTGATCTGCGAATAACGCTGATCTTGCGGGGCTAAGATTTTCTAAAGATCCTGCAAATGTCGCTCGATAGGAATTATTGGGCTTTGCTGGCAGTTGGCTGTGACTGGGCGGCTGAGGGAGAAGAGGAATGGTGATCTGTTAGTTTTGTGGAATAGAAAAGTTTCTTATATAGTATGAAGGGGACGGAAAAGCTGGGGCGTTGTGTATATATGGTATGTGAGTGCTGTGTGCAGGGCGGGGGAGGATGAAGGTGGATGGATAGAATCCAGGTGTCGGATGGGATGAATGTTTGATGTGGACTGGATGAATCCAGGAGTGTGTTTAAAAAATCATTTCCACAATGTGTACGCCCCACTTTGCGGTATATTTTGCCCGAATTCGGTTGCCGTAGTAAGGCAGAAATAAAAAAGTTTGTCAAATTATGAAATTAACTGTTGACATTGTGGCTTTTCGGTGTTATATTAGATGAGCTGTCGGAAATAATTGTTTATTAGATAAAAACAATTCAGATAGATTTCTGAAAGAAAAAAGAAATTTAAAAAAGTGCTTGACAACTTGAAACAAACGTGTTAAAGTAATCAAGTCGCTTGAACAGAGCCGACAATCACAGATCAGAAGAACAGTTCGGAAATTCGGAAGAGTTCGAAAAACTTTGAAAAAACTTGAAAAAAGTTCTTGACAAAGAAAAAGAGATGTGATAAAGTAAACAAGCTGTCGCAAGACAGACAACCTTGATAACTAAACAGTGAAACACATACGATTCTCGAAAATTCTTTACATTTTTAAGAACGGTTGAATAAACCAAAAAACAGTAAAACGAGAGATAACTAAGCTAGTTGGTTGTCTTGAGTGAATCAAACATTTTATCAGAGAGTTTGATCCTGGCTCAGGATGAAGCTGGCGGCGTGCTTAACACATGCAAGTCGAACGGGAAATATTTCATTGAGACTTCGGTGGATTTGATCTATTTCTAGTGGCGGACGGGTGAGTAA
>ENA-OQCS01000191-OQCS01000191.1-human-gut-metagenome-genome-assembly--contig:-NODE-191-length-32713-cov-4.321641_pt1 | contig 32713 bp, 34 predicted proteins | sample MGYA00242757_ERZ504575 | MGnify/ENA primary metagenome ERZ504575 (study PRJEB26092, sample SAMD00036297) | human gut metagenome | host: Homo sapiens | study: EMG produced TPA metagenomics assembly of... | reverse complement strand
ATTCAGTTTTAGGAGCTTTGATACTACTTCTTTCGGGCAAATTCTTATACATTTGCGTAAAAGTAGGATAGTCTTTTTCTGTTAATTCGCTCATTTTCATTTGAAATATTATCACTCCTATAGGTTATTTTGCCTATATTTGTGGTGTTATTACTTTTATTACGTTGCAAATATATGTAACATTGGTAATATTACCAAATAAATCCCGTAATATTTTAGTAATATTTCGAGGAATATTATCATGTTATATTTTAAAAAGTCAATAAATGATTGATTTAAAAAGACTTAGGAAAGAAAAAGGAATCACACAGAAAGAATTAGCTCAACTTCTTTCATGTGGACAGAGCTTTATTGCCAACGTAGAGAATGGCAGAAGGGATTTACCACCCGTCAAAATTGAAATATTAGAAAGAAAATTTGGTAATATTTGCAGTTATATTACCAATGATGTAGAAGAGATAAAGCCGATAGAAAATAAGCCTAAAACCATTGCGCCAAAACAACATTCACAGACTGAAAAAATGGAAGTATCTACAGATATTCTGTTTGCTGGTGCAGACGCTTTTTCCAGGCAGCTAATACAGCTAATGAACGAGAAGCTGATAGCACCCTATTCTATGATTACCGAGAAAGAAAAAGAGATAGAACGGTTAAATAGAGAAATAGGTCGCCTCGAAGCATTGTTAGAGGTAAGCAAAAAAATGAATGCCCAGCAGGAAGATGTTGCAAAATGTGCAGATGCCGTATAGTATTTGGCTTTAAACAGATTAAATATTAGAGTATGGAAGATTATAACAAACTTGTAATAGAATTGTACAGAGAGCAATTCTTGGCTTATACAGTAGGTTTACCCGTAGACGTAGATAGCATTTTCAGTGTTCAAGATTGCCTTCTTAAAGCGATTGATAAAGCAAAGGTTAATAATGAGCCTACAGATTACTTGGTGAATTTGAAAAATGAAGTTGATTTTTTGAAGTACCAAATTCTAAGATAATGAATAATGCAGAAGCTAACAGACCTATTGCAAACCGTTTCTTTGAAGCTTTTGATGCTCTTGTGGCAATGGGTAAGATAAAAAGCGTGAGAAGCTATTGTGATCCCAACGGTGTAGATAGGCGAAATATGGAGTTACTTCGTAAAGATCCTACACGAAACTTACTACAACCATTTTGGCTGGTTCCTTTGATTACTGAATATGGTGTTAGCGCAAAATGGCTTCTTACTGGAAAAGGTAAGATGTTAGAAAATAAAGCGATACTTTAAACAGTGTCGCTTTTTCTTTTCCCCTTAACAATCCCCTATATATACTCTATTATTAATATATAATCTTCTTATTATTATATTATATATATACCCCCGTTTAAGTTTTGCTTAGGCAATTTGCTTAAGCAAAGTGTTTTTGTGCAAATCATCACAAAAGCCATTTGTGTTATAACAAACTGACAATCAGCTATATATTAGTGGTTTGATATGCAAACATACGGACACAACAAATTTTGCTTAAGCAATTTGCTTAGGCAAATCTTCAAGCAAAAATAGCATTTTGCTTACCTTTTTGCTTAGGCAAATTGCTTAACCAAATTGCTTAGGCATTTTGCTTAAGCAAAACGCAAAGCATTATACACCAACAAATTACACTTTATTGGTGTGCTGTTGTATCATCTTCATTTTGCCTAAGCAAATTGCTTAAGCAAAATAGTTTTCTTTGTACTTTTTCATTTATAGGCTCCTTAGTTTCGCTGATATTTATATTCACCAGGTTAATTACTTTCCTGTTCGCTTGATCTATAGGATCCCATGATTTTTTTATGTAGATGTCCGTTACCCTCATACTATCATCAACATGATTAAGAGAAGTATGTACGGTGTATTTATCTACTCCTGCATCATTTAAAGCTATAGTAGCCCACGAGTGCCGAGCTGCGTAAAACTCCAAATCATCTACACCAACTAACTTTCCTACTTTCTTTAACCCCTTGTTAGAGCCGTACTGAAGTATTTACATCTGCATACATCGTATAAAACCTGAATACCCTTTTTCCTGTAGGATCCCGATATTTATCTACAAGAGCTTGGTATTCCGGTTCTACTTTGATTGAGATTTCAGCTTTATCAATGCGCCTTTCTTTGGTTTTTATTCTTTGGTATGTAATACGTCCGTTCCTATAATCTGTACAATTATATAAGTCTATAGCATTCATGCCAATTAAACCAAAGCTCAGCAAGAACACATCTTTTGCAAAATTGAATCTATTAGTACCGGGCTGGAGTATCTTAGTATATTCCAAATTTGCAATAGCTTGTATTTGCTCAACCGTCAAAGCTCGCTTTCTCGTTGCCGGAAGTTTCGGGAAATCAATGTGAGAAAAAGGGGAATAAGGTATTCGGATAACTCCAGCATCCTCATCGTTGAACTCTTTTTTCGCTCTGTTGTATATAGCCCTCATCCTATTTAAATAGTTGTGAGTTACATACCCCCTTGTTACATTTGGCTGTTTGTTTATCCAATCAGCCCAATTTTGCAAAAACTTAGCTGTTATTTCGGATAACATAACCTTTTCCCGACCAACAAACTTAACCAATGATCTAACAGCACATATATAGGTATCTGCATTACCTCCATGTACTGTTTCTTTCATTCGTTTTATTTCCTTCCAGGTGTAGGCTGCAATATCAAGATCAAATTTTTCATTCTCATTATCGGTAGTAATGATTCTGATAATTTGCTCCATAGTCATACTGGTTTGCCTTTCACCCCAACGATCCAAACGTTTACGATACGTCCTTATCATTTCATCAGTAAGATCTATGTAATGCTGATTTTTGATTTTAAAGGTTTTCTGGGTAATATCTTCCTTATATATAAAATAAGGTGTAGCCAGGTATCGCTTTTCTCCGTTGTGTGTTACACGTATCTTAATATTATAGGTTCCGTCCTTCTTTTTTTGATGGGCGTAAACCTCCGCTTTAAATGTTGCCATAACTTTTGTAGAATATTTGTAGAACTATTTACTGCAAAAGTACCTCACTTATGCGGATTATGCGGTAACACGATCACTACCAAAATCTGTCATTTTGTACCCCCGATGGGAATCAACCCATATTTTCGGTTTAGGAAACCGACGTTCTATCCGTTGAACTACAAGGGCTTATGCAGATTTGCACAAATTTTCAAAGAACTATTGCCTATCATTCAAAGGATAGATTGGGATGAAAAATCGGTTACTCTTTAGGAAATTCTTGTTCTATCCGTTGAACTACAGAGCCTCAACTGATAATCAGCGGAATATGTAGAATATTTATAGAACTTCTACACTATTTTTACACGACGCAAGCTGATTACGGATGCAAAGATAATGTATTCTGCCGATTTTCCGAAAAAAGTTTTGTTAATCCGATTAACTTTCCGAAATTTGCTGCCTATGTAAACGGAATAGTAATCCTCAAATAATCTATAGTAATTCGTAAGTTATGGCAAACGACATGATGGTCAAAGAACTGGAGCAAGTGGTAGTCCGCTTCTCCGGAGACTCCGGCGATGGTATGCAGCTCGCCGGCAACATCTTTTCAACAGTTTCGGCTACCGTGGGCAATGATATCAGTACATTCCCCGACTATCCGGCAGATATCCGCGCCCCGCAAGGCTCACTCACCGGTGTTTCCGTTTTCAGGTACATATCGGTGCAGAGAAAGTCTATACCCCAGGTGACAAATGCGACGTATTGGTAGCGATGAACGCCGCCGCACTGAAAACCCAATATAAGTTTGCTAAATCCACTGCTTGTATCATCATCGATACAGATGCTTTCCAGAAGTCAGACTTGGAAAAGGCCGCTTTCAAGACCGATAATCCGATAGAGGAAATGGGTATTAAGCAGGATGTCATCGCCGCCCCCATCTCGAAGATGGTGAAAGACTGCCTTGCCGACACCGGAATGGACAACAAGTCCATGCTGAAATGCCGCAATATGTTTGCAGTAGGCCTGGTATGCTGCTGTTCAACCGCGATCTGAAAATAGCCGAAGATTTCATCCGCGAGAAATTCGCCAAAAAGCCCGAAATTGCCGGAGCAAATATCAAGGTCATCCATGCAGGATATGACTACGGACACAACACCCATGCTTCCGTAGCCCATACATATAAGATTGAAAGTAAGACTACCGTTCCCGGCAGATACATGGATATCACGGGGAACAAAGCAACTGCTTACGGTTCATCGCCGCAGCTGAAAAGGCTGGCTTGAAGCTGTTCCTCGGCTCTATCCCATTACTCCGGCAACCGATGTACTGCACGAACTCTCCAAGCACAAGTCTCTGGGCGTGATGACCGTGCAATGCGAAGACGAGATTTCCGGTTGCGCCACTTCTATCGGCGCCGCTTTTGCAGGTGCGCTGGCTGTGACCTCCACTTCCGGTCCCGGTGTCTGCCTGAAATCGGAAGCTATGAACCTGGCAGTCATTACAGAACTTCCGCTGGTTGTGCTCGACGTGCAACGTGGCGGTCCTTCTACCGGTCTGCCCACCAAGTCAGAGCAGACAGACTTGTTGCAGGCATTGTTCGGCCGCAACGGTGAAAGCCAATGCCCGTCATCGCCGCCTCTTCACCCACAAGCTGTTTCGACGCAGCCTACATGGCAAGCAAAATTGCACTGGAGCACATGACCCCGTCGTATTGCTGACCGACGCTTTGTTGCCAATGGCTCCGGCGCCTGGAAGCTGCCCAAACTGGCAGACTATCCCGCCATCACCCCTCCCTACGTGACTTCCGAAATGAAGGACAACTATACTCCGTACAAACGCAATCCCGAAACAGGTGTCCGCTATTGGGCCATCCCCGGACAAGAAGGCTATATGCACATCCTCGGCGGTCTGGAGAAAGACAGCAATACCGGTGCCATCTCCACCGATCCCGAAAACCATGACTTGATGTGCCACCTGCGTGCCGAGAAGGTTGCCAAAATCCCCGTACCTGATGTAGAAGTGCAAGGCTGTGCAGACGATGCCGATTTGCTGATTGTCGGTTTCGGCGGTACATACGGCCACTTGTATTCGGCCATGGAAGAGATGAACAAGGCAGGCAAGAAGGTTGCCCTCGCCCACTTCACTTATCTGAATCCGCTCCCCAAGAACACGGAAACCGTTCTGAAGAAGTACAAGAAGGTGGTAGTTGCCGAACAGAATCTCGGACAATTTGCAGGTTATCTACGTATGAAGATAGACAACTTCACCCCGTACCAGTCAACGAAGTCAAAGGACAACCGTTCGTCGTTGCCGAGCTGGTCGCAGCGTTCAATAAATTAATTGATAATTGACAGTTGACAATTGATAATAACCATGCGTAATATGCGGATTATCAATGACCAGCCACCAATTATCAACTATCAATTATCAACTATCAATTAAAAAAGATTATGTGCGAATATACAGCAAAAGACTATAAAAAGGACAACCCCGTTGGTGTCCGGGTTGTGGTGACCACTTCTTTCTGGCTTCACTGCACAAAGCAATGGCAGAAATCGGCAAAGCTCCTTGGGAGAATGCCGTCATCTCAGGTATCGGCTGCTCCAGCCGTCTGCCCTATTACATGAATACGTATGCGATGCAGACCATCCACGGACGTGCTGCTGCCATCTCTACAGGTGCCAAGTTGCCAATCCCAACCTGACGGTATGGCAAATCTCCGGCGACGGTGACGGTCTGGCCATCGGCGGTAATCACTTCATCCACGCCGTACGCCGTAACATCGACCTGAACATGATTCTGCTGAACAACCGCATCTACGGTCTGACCAAAGGTCAATATTCTCCGACCTCTCCACGTGGTTTCGTCAGCAAGTCGTCTCCCTATGGTACGGTAGAAGATCCATTCCACCGGCAGAGCTTTGCTTCGGTGCCCGCGGCCGTTTCTTTGCCCGCGCGTAGCTACCGATGCTCCGGGGACAGTGGAAATATTGAAGGCAGCCATGGCTCACAAAGGGGCTTCCGTTTGCGAGATTCTGCAAAACTGCGTTATCTTCAATAACGGTACGCATGACTCCGTAGCCAAAAAGGAAGACCGCGCCAAGAATGCCATCTACTTGAAACACGGCGAACCGATGCTCTTCGGCGAGAACAACGAATACGGACTGATGCAGGAAGGCTTTGGTCTAAAAGTCGTGAAACTCGGTGAGAACGGCATTACAGAGAAGGATATCCTCATCCACGATGCCCACTGCATGGACAACACCCTGCAACTGAAGCTTGCCCTGATGGAAGGTCCCGACTTCCCGATTGCACTCGGTGTTATCCGCGATGTGGAAGCTCCTACTTACGACGATGCTGTTCATGAACAAATCGAAGAGGTGTCTGCCAAGAAGAAGTATCACAACTTCGAGGAGTTATTGATGACGAATGATACGTGGGAAGTAAAATAAACCACTAAGATTTATTAATATCATGTTTGCACGAAACAAATAAGGTGCAAACATGATATTAATTTCCTAAAAGTAAGAGTACCTCCCTATCCTTTCTCTCCCAAACATAGATACTTATTACGCCAAACATGCAGTTCTTCCATCAAGAATAACTATATTTGCCACAGTAACCATAGTAGTCACATTTTGAAAGTAATTCTCTGATTTATACTGGCTTAATATCAATCTCACAAACCGCAGGCTGATAGCTCTTTCGTTCGAGTAATCCTTCCCGGATAAAGGTCAAAAACACTCCCACCCTGAAAAAAAATGCAACCACTGCAACTGCACCAGATTTTATTGTAGTGATAGAGCATACCTCCGATGAACAAGGCTACCAATAAGGGTCGACAACAAGACTTCAAGGGAAGAGAGGGAAATTGTGGAATACCTACTGTGGATTTTTTCCACATCTCCACACCACAAACACCCGAACTTCCCTTTTTCCCGATAGAAAATAAGCAATTGATTATCAACATTATTCATCCTTAAAAGGATAGTCTGCCTTTCGTTTGGCATACCTCTTGCTAAAATATCTGCCGAAAGGACGTAACATTTATAATAAGATAAATCAATTATTTTTCAGTAGTATGAAAATCAGGATGAGAAAACGGTGTGACATTCCACATTCAGCGTCGCACTTCCAAAAAAGTTTGATTATTGCAAGTTGGTTATTAACATTTCTTTTCACCGGAACAGCCTTTGCACAAGAGAACCGAACCATTACAGGCATTGTAAGAGATGTAACGGGAGAACCGCTTATCGGTGCCAGCGTCATACAGAAAGGCACCAACAACGGCGTCATTACCGATGTGGACGGCAACTTCACACTGACCGTTCCTGCAGATGCAACACTCTCTATCGCTTACATGGGCTATGCTACTCGGGAGATAAACCTGGCAAAACGAAAAAAGCAAGGCGACCTGAAGATTACACTCAGCGAAGATACCCAGCAACTGAAAGAAGTCGTAGTAACGGCAATGGGTATCAAAAAAGACACGAAACGTGTCGGCTATGCCATCAGTACCATCAGTGCAGACGAATTGGTAAAGGCAGGAGCACCCAACTTTGCCTCTGCCATGTACGGTAAAGCACCGGGAGTCCGCATCACACAGACACAAGGCGGTTCTGCCGGAGCTGTCTCCATCAACGTACGCGGACTGACTTCCATCACTGGAAATAACCAGCCACTCATCATTCTGGACGGTGTACCCATCCGCAACGGCGGCACGGGTAAAAGCACGGACTTCGCCGAATTTGGCAACGACGGACAAATCCGTTCCAATGGTCTGGTAGACATCAACCCAGAGGACATCGAGAGCCTCAGTATTCTGAAAGGAGCTTCCGCCACAGCTCTCTACGGCTCGGAGGCTGCAAACGGTGCGGTAGTCATCACTAGCAAGCGCGCCAAAAGCGGCAAGCTGACGGTGGACTTCAATGCCCAAGTCATGGCAAACTTACCGGCTTATCTACCAAAAGTACAGACCGTATACGGGCCGGGAACCTACAACACCGCATACAGCGATTATGAGAAACAGACGGGAGGCTTCTATCAGAGAACCCTAAACGGACAAAGCTACAAAAGCCTCCGTTCCACCACCTTGTCCTTCGGCCCGAAATACGACGGCAGCGAGGTACTTACTGGGACGGGAAGATGCGCCCCTACCAGGCACTGACCGACAACCCGTGGAAAGAGTTGTTTCGCACCGGCTGGACCCAGACTTACAATCTCGCCATCTCACAAGGGACGGAAACCACCAGCAACCGCTTCTCCTACACATTCATGGACGAGATTCCCAATGCCCTGACCGGAAGCTTCACCAAACACAACTTCAAGCTGACCGGTTCGTATCAACTGGCGAAACCGCTGAAACTGGAATACTCCCTTAACTACATCGTACAGAATGTAGAAGACCGCCCGCAAACCTCGCTCAACCTATACAGCGGTTTCGGCAACATGTTCTCCACCTTCCTGGACATTCCCTATCTGAAACAAAGTTACGTCACCAGTCTGGGATACCGTAATACCTTTGTCGGAGGAAACGCCACGCTGACTCCTGAGGAATCATGGGCCTACGACCCCAGTTACGCCACCGGAGTGAACAACATGCTGTGGAATATGTACCATCACCATAGCGACGAGACAGAGAACCGGCTCATCGGTATGATTCGCCCCACCTGGCAGATAACCAACTGGCTGAGTCTGCGCGCCCAGGTTTCAACTGATATCACAGATGTGAAGCAAACACTGAAATATGAAAGCGAACAACCCAATTCCCTATACGACCCCAACGGTAGCTTCCAGTCCATCAACCGCCGTTACGACATTGTCTATGGAGATGTTATGTTGAACTTCAACTATAATATCAACCGCTTCGACATTGCCGCCACCGTAGGCTGGACCGGACGCTACGAAAATATGAACAATATGAGGGTCTCCACCAATGGCGGGCTTGTCACGGAAAACTGGTTCGACCTCAATGCCAGCCGCTACACGCCAAGCAGTACCCTGCAACGTATGGAACTACTGAAAACCGGATATATGGGTACACTGAGCCTGGGATGGGACAACTATCTATTCCTTGAACTGACCGGACGCCAGGAACGATCGTCTACCCTAAAAGACCAGAGTTTTTTCTATCCTTCCGCTAATCTGAGTTTTCTCTTCACCCAAGCCTTCCACATGCCGTCATGGTGGAACTATGGAAACTGCGCCTCTCATACGGTATCGTAGGAAATGCTCCTGAAACCTATACCGCCAATATCGTCTACGAGCAAGGTTCGGACAACGGATTCACCTGGAACACCATTCCCTCTTCATGGGGGAATGCAGATATCCGTCCGGAAAAGAAATACGAATACGAGATAGGTCTGGAAAGCAAGTTTTTAAACAACCGGTTGGGTATAGATATATCCTACTACAACAACCGTGTAAAGGACCAGATACTCTCCACGCCGCAACCTTCCACATCAGGCGTAAAGAATGTGTTGATGAATGTGGGCGAGGTAGCCAACCACGGCTGGGATATATCAATCAGTGCCACTCCCATACTGACCAGAGATTTCCGCTGGGACCTGACAGCCAACTATGGTGTATATAAGAACAAAGTAGTGAAACTGGCCGATGGAGTGCCCTATCTGGAAATACTCAACTCCGGAGGTAGTGGAATAAAAATACAAGCTGTGGAAGGCCAGCCAATGGGTGACATCTATGCACAGGTTCCCCAGGTGAACGAAAACGGTGAGTACCTCGTTTCCGATAAAGGTCTTTACCTCAACCAAACTGAATTGCAGAAAGTCGGCAACATCAATCCGGCAGGCGTAGGAGGTCTATTCAACTCTTTCTCCTACAAGAATGTATTCCTCGATTTCAGTATCGACTTCCGCATCGGAGGGGATGTCATCAACGAAATGAACCAATATGCCACCGCAGTGGGTCTGACACCCGAATCCCTGAAGTACCGTGATACGGAACACGGCGGACTATCCTATTACTATCCGGGCGACAACAATTCCAGCGGAATTCCGGTACAAGTAGACCCTTCCACGGGTGCCGGCCCCAACGGAGAGATAATCTACCACGACGGCATCATTCTTCCGGGTGTAGTGCCTCCACTGGCGAAAGAAACACACGTATCATTCCGGCAGGCTATTACTACAACACCACCTATAATTGGGGAACGGAGGCCGAACAGCTGACATACCGCCATTCGGTATTCGACAATTCTTATGTCAAACTGCGTGAATTGACCATCGGCTACCAATTTCCCGAAAAGATGATCTCCAAACTGGGACTGGGCCGGCTGAGTGTGTCGGTCTTCGGACGTAATCTCTTCTACTTCTACAAAGCACTGAAAACTACGATGCGGAGTCGTCCGTCGGAACATCCTGGGCCAACCAGGCTACCGTGGGAAGTTCTACCACAGCTACCCGCAGTTTCGGTGTTTCACTTCGTGCAAGTTTCTGACAAAACAACCATCCAAAAAACAACAAAGAGTATGAAAAAGACAAAGATATTATCTCTTGTTTCATTGGGAGCATTCCTCTTGACAACATCAGGCTGTACGGATTATGACTTCGACAGCAAATACGAAGACCCCTCCAAAGTAACCCAAGTCACCATCAGTAATCTGATGGTAGGAGTCTTCCAAAAAGTAAAGGACTATGATGTTTACGAATACAACCGGTTCTTCGGATTCGATTCACAGTTTACGGGCAAGTATGCACAAACCTTCGGCTACTCCAACACTACGGATATGTATACCCCCGGCTATATACCCGCTATTGACGGACAGTGGGACAATGTGTATTCGGCACTGGCCCAGTTCCGCAAGCTGGAATCTCTCTACGAGGAAGAAAGCGCGGCAGAACAAGCCAGGACGAGGCATTCTATCTTGCCGCCAAAGTACAGTTGTACGATTTCTTTGCCGCCACAGTGGACGTTTTCGGGGATATGCCTTTCTCGGAAGCTTGTACGCTGCCGCTTACCAACGATGTAGGTAAATCGTATGCTCATTATGACAAGGCCGAGGATATTTATAAAACCATTCTTGATGAGCTCAAAGAAATTGCTCCGCGGTTCCGCTCCATCCCCACACCGAGGAACTTCAATACACAAGACTTTATCAACAACGGGGACATGGACAAATGGGAACGCTATGCAAACTCCTTGCGACTGCGCCTTGCCATGCGCGTAGCCGCGCAAGGAGACTTGCAGGCGGAAGGCCGTACCGCATCAAGGAAATCCTGGAAAATCCGTCAGCCTATCCGTTGATAGAGGAACAAGAAAACAACATTCTCATTGTCAACCAGAAGTCTGGGCAACTGAACTTCACCGCAGGCCACGGACTGGGTGACTGGGTAACTAACCGACTTGCTTCGGGCGCCATCATCGACCGCATGCTGGGCCATGGCAACTATGATATGACCAGCAATGACCCACTGAGCGGCGTTTATGTGAAAGGAGAAGACGACCCGCGCATCCTGCTCAACTTCAATCCCGTGAAGATTACCAACCAAAACACCGGTCAATTGGACGAACACCGTTATCTGGGCACAGACCTTACCGTGGCAGATGAGCTGACGGAATATTACAACTCGCAGGCACAAGACGAAGTCAATACCAGCAACACCGGTTTCTCACAAATCACGCAGAAAGGTTTCTTTTGGGAAAACGATAAATTCGACATGCTGATAATGGCCTCACCCGAAATCCATTTCCTGAAAGCGGAATCCTATGAAATGGGGTATGGAGTGGCAAAGAATGAAGCAAAAGCGGAAGAAGAGTTCAAAAAGGCTGTCAGCCAGTCCATCACGCTTTACTACTATTACGACTCGGTAAGTACGGGTGAAAACGCACGCCGGTATAATGCCCCCACTGCCGAAGAAACAGCCTCTTTCGCTGCTGCCAAATGGAACAGCACGGAATATGCAGACAAGCTGGATGCTATCATTACCCAAAAGTGGCTGCATTTCGGTTTCCTAGCCAGTCGTGAGGCATGGAGTGATATCCGACGTACCGGCTATCCGTCCGGCCTGGCCTTCCCCGAAGTGGCCGGTACCATCACAAATGTGCCGAACCGCTGGAGATACCCGAATACGGAAGTCAACTACAATCCCTACTATAAAGAGGTGTCAGCCGAAGACACTTACTACCACAAACTGTTCTGGGCAAAATAAGGACTTTGTTCGCAAACCCATTTTGCCCGAAGAGTATATCATACTCACCACAGAATAACACGGATTAACACAGATTGCCTTAGGAGTTCTGATAATAAAGAGCTTTTAGCAGTGTTAATCGTGTTATCCTGTGGTGAGTATGTATTTGCCCCCTCTGTTTCTTTTATTCCGAACAGTATCCCTCCTTTTTTAGAAATCTTAAGGATTTCCCGGTAGGGAGATTGCGGGAAACCACTGTCTTTAATGAACGACGGACAAACATCGCTTCCGCAAAAACTGAACTATAACATAACGGACTAAATGAAAAAGTATCCAAATGACTTGATTGGCGACATCATGAAAGCCTTCGGCAAATATGCCGACCGACCGGCATTCGTCATCGAAGACACGGCCTGCACTTATGGAGAGCTGGCAACTTGCGTACAGAAAATATCCTCCCTATTCAAGGACAGAGAAGACAAAATTATCGGCATCGTCGCAGAAAACAGACTGGAAACATACGCATCCATACTATCTGCACTGATTTGCGGAAAGACATACGTCATCCTGCATCCTTCCTACCCCAAACATAGGAACGACAGAATTGCCGACTCGGCAGGCATTCGCCTCGTGCTGCATACCGAGAATATCCATGTCTTGAACCTCGACACCCGGAATCTGGAACTGATATGTACCTCCGAAATAGAGCAGGCAGAGAACTCCGCCACGTTCCATGCCGCAGAAGACATCCTCCATACGGCAGAAGAGGAAAATGCCTACATCATCTTTACCTCCGGAAGCACGGGCGAACCCAAAGGAGTACCCATCTCCCGCCGTAACCTGAATGCTTTCTATACCGCCTACCACCGCCTCGGCTGGCAACTGGACGAGAACGACCGGATGCTGCAGATGTTCGAACTCACTTTTGACGTTTCCATCGTATCCTTTCTATATCCGCTGACGCTGGGTGCTTGCATATACACCGTTTCTCCGGAAGGCGTGAAATACATCAACGTAATTGAAACTCTGGAAAAATACGACCTGACCTTCGCTGCCGTGGCCCCTTCACTGCTCCAGCTGCTACGTCCCTATTTTCCGGAGATACACCTCCCCGCACTTAGATATCTAGTGGTTACTGCCGAGGCTTCTGACGCGGAGCTGTTGGATGCTTTCAGAAAATGTGTCCCCAATGCCTCTTTCATAAACCTATACGGACCGACAGAGGGAACCATCTACTGCACTGCCTACCGGATACCCGTCACCTCCTGCAAGCATCACAACGGCATGACCGCTATCGGAAGGCCTTCGAAGCATCGATGCCCTAATTATGGATAACGACGGTCGCCCGCTGCCTACCGGAGAAACCGGCGAACTATGGATTAGCGGCAATCAAGTGATGGGTGGATACTGGAATGCTCCCGAAAAAAACGGGGAATGCCTCGTAGAGACCGCCAATGGAAAAGTATACTACAAGACGGGAGACCTCTGCCGGATGGATGCCGACGGTGACATCATCTATTGCGGACGAAAAGACTCACAGATAAAGATACAAGGATTTCGCATCGAGCTGAGCGAGATTGAACATGTGGCAAAAAACTTTTTCAACGGTGAATGCCGTGTAGTCGTCATTCCCAAATACGACAACGGCAATCAGTGCGAACTACATCTCGTCGTAGAGAAGAAACAGCTCGACAAACAGCAGATGGAGGAATATCTGTATAGCAGGCTTCCCTACTACATGATTCCCAAGCATATGCATTGCCTGGAACAGTTTCCGCTGAACACCAGTAGCAAAACAGACAGAAAGAAAATACAAGAACTAATTTAAACTTGACAATGGATACACAGACTATTTTGAATGAAATGAGCCTCATCTTTCGGGAGGTACTGAAAAGAGAGAACATTGTACTTGACAATGAGACCACCGCCCAGGATGTGGAAGGATGGGATTCACTGACCAACATGCAACTGATAAACAAGATAGAGAAGAAATTCAATGTACGCTTCACCTTCAGAGATATTGTAAAACTCAAAAACGTGGGAGACATCTGCCATGCCATTTTAACCAAAACCAACTAGGAAATGTCATTCATATCCCTGAACTTCGTCGTACTGTTTGCGTGTACTTTCATTCTATACCATACGCTTCCTTCACGATTCAGAAAAGCGACCTTACTGACAGCCAGCTGCCTCTTCATAGGCTTCTACCACCTCACTTTTCTGATAACGGCCCTCATCCTCACGCTTACCACCTTCTACCTTGGCAAATGGATAGGACAGACCAAGCGGGAAAGCAGCATGAAGGGAACTTATTTTTCAGGTGTGTGTTTTCTGGTCGTGAGCTGGTTGGCATTCCGGTATGCGACCGGCTTACAGACTGCCACATCCTTTTTCCGCTGGGAATCTCTTTCTATACTTTCCAGGCCATTTCGTACCTGACAGAAATCTATTGGCAAGAAGAAGAACCGGAAAAGAGCCTGCCCGACTTCATGATATACATGCTCTTCTTCATGAAGTTCCTTTCCGGTCCCATAGAAAGGGCAGGTGACATGCTCCCCCAACTGAAGTCCTGCAAAGCTACGGACTATGCATCCATGGTCTACGGAATGAGACTGATTGTCGTGGGACTGATAAAGAAACTGATACTGGCCGACTCCATCGCCCCATACATAGACGGTGTCTTCGGGTCGGTATACACAGCCTCAGGCGTGCAATTGCTGATGGCATGCCTCCTATATCCGATAGAGCTGTATGCCGACTTCTCCGGATATACCGACATCGCATTGGGAGGAGCGCGCATGCTGGGATTCAAGCTCAGCCCAAACTTCAACCGGCCGTTCATTGCGCAGACCACTGCCGACTTCTGGCGCCGATGGCACATGTCGCTTTCATTCTGGGTACGCGACTATCTGTACCTCCCGTTGTCCTCGAGCCTGCGTGGATGGGGACAATGGGGCGTATTTCTAAGTCTGGCGCTGACCTTCACGGGACTGGGTATCTGGCATGGTGCCGGATGGAACTTTGCTGTCTACGGACTAATTCAAGGTGTCATCATCTTCTACGAGATGAAGACCACGACATTTCACCGCAGACTGAAAGCCCAATTGGGGAGCCGCTTATATGCCACACTATCCGTCGTAAGGACCTACCTGCTTTTTGCCGTCTCTCTGATATTCTTCCGAGCGGGCTCCATGGCCGAAGCGTTCCACTACATCAGCCACCTCTCCTTCGATGTGCATTACAGCTGGAAGGAAATGAACATCGGAATGCCGGACCACAACAGCATTGTGGCAGGAAGCGCACTCGTACTGATATTGGTTTACGAATATTTCATGTCCAAGCATGATTTGCTGGAAGCCTTCGGACGACAGCCGGCAGCCGTAAGATGGAGTATCTATTATCTGCTCGCCATAATACTCTTCACACTGGGACAGTTCAACTCGGACAGCTTCATATATTTACAATTTTGACAATAAAGACACATGATGAAGAAAAACAGCGAACGGAACGCAGCCATACGTTTCATGAAAAAGCTATTTATCCTTTTTATCCCTTTTATAGCCCTACTGGCAGTCTATTTCCTGGACGACCCTTTCATGGTCCTGAAGAACTATGAACGATACGACCAAACCCCGGTTGTACTAAACGAAGCACGTGGGTGGCAGATGTATCTGAACAACCGGGATACTATCCCCATCGACTCCTATATCATGGGAAACTCCTGCACTATGGCTTATCAATGCATGAATGGGAAAAATACCTCCACGGTGGAAGAGCCGTACGGTTATTCGGAAATGCCGAAAGCCTTGCCGCCGTCTGCCTGAAGCTGAAGGCACTGGACAAGGCAGGTGCAACAATCAAGAACCTGCTGCTGATTATCGACAAGGAATCATTGCACAACGACCGCTGCCTGACCGGACATTCCAACATTCTGCCGCCCGCCATATCGGGAATAAGCAACTTCAAGTTCCAGAAGGAATTCTGCCAAGCCTTCTTCTACCCGAACTTTCTCTTCCCCTATCTGGACTACAAGCTGTTCCATACCTATCGCCCTTACATGAAAGGGGTTATAAACCCCTATGGCTCCACCCGAAACCCGGTAACCAATGACGTGTTAAATCCCAGAGAGAAAATGATAAAGGAAGAGGGAGATAAGTACTGGGAAAACCGGAAAGGAGAATTCACCAAAGAGAAAATGAAGAATTATAGAGACGGGAAATACCGGGAAGCCCCCCAAGTGCTCAGGGAAAAACAAGTCAGCTTGTTGCAGGAAATAAAGTGGATTTGCCGGAAGCATGATACCGATGTGAAAATCATTATCAGTCCCGACTACCTGCAGGTCAACATAAGCCCTGCCGACGTAAAGACACTGAAGCGCTTCTTCGGAAAACGGAATGTATTTGATTTCACCGGTATCAACGAATACACGGAAGACATCCACAATTATTATGAACCGGGTCATTATAGGCCCGCACTTGGGAAAAGGCTGATGGAAAAGATATATGAACCTTATATCTTGTCACCGAACGCCAAATCTCCGGCATCTCCCAGCCCGGGAACGATATAGGAATGCTCGTTCATCTCCGGGTCGATTGCTGCACACCACAAGGTCACTTCATCTCCAGGGAACAGCTTTTCCAGATGCTCTACGCCCTGCTGGCTGGCTATGACACAAGCTATCTGCAACTTGGCTGGCATCCCCTTCGTAATGAAGCCTTCCAGGCCAATTCCATACTCTCCCGTGGCAAGCATCGGGTCTACAATCAATAATGTCTTCTTGGACAAATCCGGAGTAGCGATGTATTCGATGTGTACATCCACCGTGCGGCATTCCTTATCCTTATAATAACGGTAAGCGGAAACAAAAGCATTCCCGGCATGGTCGAACATATTCAAAAACCCAGTATGCAAGGGCAGCCCAGCACGGAAAACAGTGGCAATCACCACCTCGTCATCGGGTGTGCTGACCGACGCCACTCCCAAGGGAGTCTGTACCTGCTTGACAGAATACGTCAGTTCCTACTCATTTCATACGCCATTATCTCTCCAATGCGTTCAATATTACGGCGGAAACGCATACGGTCGCCTGGACTGCTACATCACGAATTTCTGCCACGTATTGGTTCAAGACAGAATTTGTCTCGGCAAAGTTGATAACCTTCATAATTATAGAATGTTTTGATGTGCAAAGTAAACGAATTTCACCCAATTTGCAACATTCAGTTAGCAGATATTGTTATGGTTTTATAAAAGATTTCCTATTAGAGAAAAATTTCTCTAATAGAGCTTTTCTTTAAAAAGAAAGTATTACTTTTGTAGGCGAAAAACAAGGGACCTGCTGAAAAGCAGGAAAAAAAGAGCTTTTCTACACCCGTTTTTCCTTGTAAATCAAAGGTAAAAGAGATTAAGGAAAGAGATTATAAACCAAATACCAACATTTTAAATCATTAAAAGAAATGGCAAATTTAGATTTAAGCAAGTACGGTATCCAAGACGTGAAGGAAATTATCCACAACCCGTCTTACGATGTACTGTTCGCAGAAGAAACCAAACCAGGTTTGGAAGGTTTTGAAAAAGGTCAGGTAACTGAACTGGGTGCTGTAAATGTAATGACAGGTATCTATACCGGTCGTTCTCCTAAAGATAAATTCTTCGTAATGAATGAAGCCAGCAAGGATTCTGTATGGTGGACTTCTGAAGAATACAAAAACGACAACAAACCTTGCTCTGAAGAAGCTTGGGCTGACCTGAAGGCTAAGGCTGTAAAGGAATTGAGCGGCAAGCGTCTGTTTGTTGTTGATACCTTCTGTGGTGCCAACCCCGCTACTCGTATGAAAGTACGTTTCATCATGGAAGTGGCATGGCAGGCTCACTTCGTAACTAACATGTTCATCCGCCCGACTGCTGAAGAACTGGCTAACTACGGAGAACCCGATTTCGTATCATTCAACGCTTCTAAGGCAAAAGTTGACAACTACAAGGAACTGGGTCTGAACTCTGAAACAGCTACTGTATTCAACTTGAAGACCAACGAACAGGTTATCTTGAACACTTGGTACGGTGGTGAAATGAAGAAGGGTATGTTCTCTATCATGAACTACAAGAACCCGTTGCGTGGTATCGCTTCTATGCACTGCTCTGCCAACACTAACATGAAGGTACTGACTCTGCTATCTTCTTCGGTCTGTCCGGTACTGGTAAGACTACCTTGTCAACTGACCCGAAACGTCTGTTGATCGGTGACGACGAACACGGATGGGATGACGAAGGTGTATTCAACTACGAAGGTGGTTGCTATGCTAAGGTTATCAACCTGGATAAAGAAAGCGAACCCGATATCTACGCTGCCATCAAGCGTGACGCTCTGTTGGAGAATGTTACAGTAGCTGCTGACGGTAAGATTGACTTCGCTGACAAGAGCGTAACTGAAAACACTCGTGTTTCTTATCCTATCTACCACATCAATAACATCGTTAAGCCGGTTTCCAAGGGTCCTCACGCTCACCAGGTAATTTTCTTGTCTGCCGACGCATTCGGTGTATTACCTCCGGTATCTATCCTGAACCCTGAACAAGCTCAGTACTACTTCTTGTCTGGCTTTACTGCTAAGTTGGCTGGTACAGAACGTGGTATCACTGAACCGACTCCGACATTCTCTGCTTGCTTCGGTGCTGCTTTCCTGAGCCTGCATCCTACTAAATATGCAGAAGAATTGGTTAAGAAGATGAACAAGGTTGGTGCTAAGGCATACTTGGTTAACACTGGTTGGAACGGTAGCGGCAAACGTATCTCTATCAAAGATACTCGTGGTATCATCGACGCTATCCTCGACGGTTCTATCGACAAGGCTCCGACGAAGGTTATTCCTTTCTTCGACTTTGTGGTTCCTACTGAATTGCCTAATGTAGATCCGAAGATTCTTGATCCTCGCGATACTTACGAATGCGCTTGCCAATGGGAAGAAAAAGCAAAAGACCTGGCTGGCCGCTTCATCAAGAACTTCGCTAAGTTCACTGGCAACGAAGCAGGTAAGGCTCTGGTTGCTGCTGGTCCGAAGCTCTAATCTGACAATAAAGTTAGAAACATATGGAAAAGGTATCTCCTCCGGGAGATGCCTTTTTTCTTTTTTAATATCTCTATCTCATTGATAATCCGAAAGTTTTAGTAGTTTTGCAGAAACCATTATTCAAATAAAGCAATATGAAAAGTATCAGATTGATGTTGGCAGGCGCAAGTTTGTTGCTGTTCTGCAGTTGCGGTGCCCAAGTCCAGAAAGAGACCCAAGTTGCCAATGCAAATGAAAGCAAAGAGAATGCGGTGATTGAAACCATCATGTCACGCCGCAGCATCCGCCAGTACAAACCGCAAGCCGTGAATCGCGACACCATGCAGATTATCCTGGATTGCGGTATCAATGCACCCAACGGCCAGAACAAGCAATCGTGGGAAGTGCGTGTAGTGGATAACCCGGATTTCATCAACGGCATTACGGAAATCTACAAGAAGGAAAATCCCAAAGCCGCCGAAGACCCGAAATTCAAGAACATGTTTCGCAACGCTTCTACAGTAGTATTTATTGCCAATGACCCGTCTTATGACCTTTCGCAGATTGACTGCGGACTGCTGGGTGAGAATATGATTCTATCAGCCTGGTCCATGGGAATCGGTTCTTGCTGCTTGGGCGGTCCCACGCGCTTCATGACCTCTACTCCGGCTGCTGCCGAATACCTGAAGAAACTGGATATTCCGGAAGGCTATCAGCTACTTTACTGTATCGCTTTCGGCTATCCGGACGAACGCCCGCTGCCAAACCCCGTAATGCGGCAAAGGTAAAATTCATCGATTGACTTTCGTTTGAATGACGACAATAAAAAGGAGTGCCTCACCTTTCGGCGGGGCACTCCTTTCATATATAACAACTAAAACTCTTCTGTTTATCAGTTCTTGTTTGCGCGTTTACGCTCAAGCTCATCGAGGATAACCTTACGCATACGCATTGATTTAGGAGTAACTTCCACATATTCATCCTCCTTGATGTACTCCAGTGCCTCCTCAAGAGAGAACTGTACGGGAGGAATCAGACGTGCCTTGTCATCCGAACCACTGGCACGCATATTGGTAAGCTTCTTGGACTTCGTTACATTAATCACCAAGTCGTTGTCATGGGAATGCTCGCCCACTACTTGGCCTGCATAAACCTCTTCCTGCGGGAAAATGAAGAATTTGCCGCGGTCCTGCAACTTGTCAATGGCATAGGCAAAAGCCGTACCGGACTCCATGGCAATCATAGAACCGTTGGTACGCCGTTCAATCTCACCCTTATACGGTTGATATTCCTTAAAACGGTGTGCATGATAGCCTCGCCGGCAGAAGCGGTCAACACATTGGTACGCAGACCGATGATACCGCGCGACGGCATGTCGAACTCAAGATTTACACGTTCGCCGGCACTTTCCATCTTCACCATTTCACCTTTACGACGGGTCACCATATCAATCATCTTGCTGGCATATTCTTCGGGAACATTGATGGTAAGCTCTTCAATAGGTTCGCATTTCACGCCGTCAATCTCCTTGAAGATTACCTGCGGTTGCCCTACCTGCAACTCATACCCTTCACGACGCATGGTCTCAATCAGTACGGAAAGATGAAGCACGCCACGGCCGGAAACAATCCACTTGCCGTCTTCCTCGCTCTTGCGCACGCGAAGTGCAAGATTCTTATCCAACTCCTTCATCAAACGGTCGTGGATGTGGCGGGAAGTAACAAACTTACCTTCCTTACCGAAGAACGGAGAGTCATTAATGGTGAAGAGCATACTCATCGTAGGTTCATCAATGGCAATAGGCGGCAACGCTTCCGGATTTTCGTAATCGCAGACCGTATCTCCGATTTCGAATCCTTCGATACCTACCAACGCACAGATGTCACCGGAAGACACTTCCTGCACCTTTACACGGCCCATACCTTCGAATGTATGCAATTCCTTGATTTTTGATTTCACGATACTCCCGTCACGCTTTGCCAAAGACACATTCATGCCTTCTTTCAATATGCCACGGTGTACGCGGCCCACAGCAATACGCCCGGTATACGAAGAATAATCCAGCGAAGTAACCAGCATTTGCGGTGTACCCTCCAACTGTTCGGGGGCAGGAATATTCTCCAAGATACAGTCCAGAAGCGGATAAATGTTATCAGTCGGCTGCTGCCAGTCGGTACTCATCCAATTATTCTTGGCAGAACCGTAGATAACGGGGAAATCCAGCTGGTCCTCGGTTGCATTCAGGCTGAACATCAAGTCGAACACCATCTCGTACACTTCTTCGGGACGGCAATTTGGCTTATCCACCTTATTCACAACAACGATAGGTTTCAGACCAATCTGCAGAGCTTTCTGCAATACAAACCGTGTCTGCGGCATAGGACCTTCGAAAGCATCCACAAGCAGAATGCATCCATCCGCCATATTCAATACACGTTCCACTTCACCTCCGAAGTCACTGTGTCCCGGAGTATCAATAATGTTAATCTTGGTGTCTTTGTAGTTGATAGAAACGTTCTTTGAGAGAATCGTTATACCTCGTTCACGCTCCAGGTCATTGTTATCCAACATTAATTCACCTGTGCTCTGGTTGCTGCGGAAAAGGTTTCCGGCCAAAAGCATCTTGTCAACGAGCGTCGTTTTCCCATGGTCCACATGGGCAATAATTGCAATGTTTCTAATCTTTTGCATATAATACCTATTATTTTCAAGCGACAAAGTTAGTGATTTTGGATTAGATATGCAGTATAGATATGATTTTTTTGCTGAATATCATTGTGATATAAAAGTTTATCCCTATCTTTGCAGCCCCGAAAGGGAATATTTATAATAACTTTTAATTAAACATTATGTATTTAGACGCTGCTAAAAAGCAAGAAATCTTCGGCAAATACGGAAAGTCTAACACTGATACTGGCTCAGCTGAGGCTCAGATAGCTTTGTTTTCCTACCGTATTGCTCGTCTGACTGAGCACCTTAAGCTCAACAGAAAGGATTATAGTACAGAAAGAGCTTTGACTATGTTGGTAGGTAAACGCCGTGCGTTGCTGACTTATCTGAAGGACCGCGACATCACCAGATATCGTGCTATCGTCAAAGAACTCGGCTTGCGTAAGTAATCTACTTGCGGCAAAACCATCAAAAAAGGAAGTTTTCCAAAAGGAAACTTCCTTTTGTTTATAATCCGATTTATACCTAATTTTGTATCCATGAAAAGAAAAGTATCAGCAGCAAATCTTTCGATAGCAATCACTTTTCTATTGATACTGCTATCATTCGGCTTCGGTTATCGCAGCTATTCGCAGGCAGAACAACGTGTGGTCTCTGACCTGAACCAGGCACTGCAACGCACAGTATTGCAGAACAAGGGATTATGGTTGAATGCGGACACAATCCAGACTTATGCCAAACTACAAGAAGTGATAGGTGCCCCCGTTTCTGTAAACGGTTCCCACAGAGCCTTTACCGAAGCATTGTCCATCACCGGATTGAAAGATGTCTCTACCCTTTCGCTGCATATACTGAAAAAGAACTCTCCCGCCACCGTATTCAATGAGATTCCTGCCGGATGTCTTGCCAGCGACACATTGGTATGGCTCTCCACCACAGCCGATGCATCTGGACTGACACTTTCCTTCCGGGGATATGCCCGTTGCTCAGCTACCATGCTGTTCAGCTTATCCAAGCAGACAATTCCGGCAACATTGCTATTGGCCGCCCTGCTGTGGGGAGGATTCACCTTTTTCTATTTCCGTCGGCGCACAAAGACTAATGCCAGTAACGGGCAGCAACAAGAAAACTTCATTACCTTCGGCAACCTTTCGCTTTCCCTCCAGGAAGCCTGCTTCTATAACGAACAGCAGGAAAAGCTAAAACTCACCCCCATGCAGTACACACTGATGGAGATGTTCTACCTTTCTTCCTCACACCTACTTTTCAAATCCGACATCTGCCAATCGCTATGGCCGGGAAAAGACAATGCAGACGAAACGCTTTACACATTGATACGGCGTCTGAAGCCCATTGTCGAGGATAACAGCAACCTCAGAATAACAACAGATCGTGGCCGCGCCTACGGACTGGAAATAAAAACCTAAACATTATAGAATCATGAAGACTAACAAACTTATCCTATTAGGGCTAATCTGCCTGACTGTCGCAATGCCGACAACCGCCCAAAACCGTAACGAAAAGAAAGAGCGCACTGAACGTGCTGTAAAAGAAGCTATTGCTGCTAAACAATACAAAATCAACGTAGATCGGATGCAACCGATGAGAGGCGGTAGCCGTAACTTGACCACCAACTACACACTGGAAATCAGAAACGACTCCGTTTTCTCTTACCTGCCTTACTTTGGAGTGGCCTACAATGCTCCGTATGGAGGAGGCAAGAGCCTGAATTTCAATGCATCCATCACCGGATACACAACCAGAGCACTCAAAAAAGGCAAAATCCAAATAGACTTCAAGACCCGTAGTGATGAAGACAATTATGAGTACCGCCTCACCATCTTTCCCGATGGTTCTACCAGTATCCATGTGCAACCCATGAACAAACAGTCCATCTCGTTCACCGGAGAGATGGATACAGAAAAGTAATCATCTTCCCCCTTTAAAAGGACAAAAGAAGTATTGTCAGTCTATTGTCAGGCAAATGTCAGACAACTATCCGCTTTTTGTTTCTTCCATCCCGGCAGAAAGCGGATACCTTCGTGTCCCGAAATCAAACAACAACCGGAACATGAAACAGATAATATGTATTCTTGCCCTGCTCCTAATGAGCGTCACGACAACAAAAGCACAAACCAGCCCGGCAACACCCTCCATCCGAGGTAAAATTCTCACAGAGGAAAAGCAACCGATAAAGTTTGCCAACATCGCCCTCCTTTCCGAAGATTCCACCTTCATACAAGGAACGTGTAGCCGAAGCGACGGTAGTTTTGAACTTCTCCCTCCCGCTCCCGGAAACTATCTACTACAAGTTTCTTCCATCGGTTACAAAGCCCTTTGCCAGCCTTGCCCCACCGGGAGTACCCACAACTGGATATTGCAAACCGATGCCGTGCTACTTGCGGAAACCGTCATCACCGCCGCCCGCCCCGTTTTCCGACTAAAGGGCGGAAAGTTGGAGACAAGCGTACGGCAAACCCTGCTCGCATCCTTGAATGATGCCAACGACGTATTGAAACATATCCCCGGACTACGCTCCTCTGATGAGGGGTATACCGTTTTTGGCAAAGGGACACCGGTCATCTATATAGACAACCGCCTTCTGCAAGACAACTCCGAGCTGCAACGCCTCTCTGCCGCCGATATTGAAAAAGTGGAGCTCATCACCAACCCGGGTGCAGAGTACGATGCTACCGTTAAAGCCGTTGTACGCATACGCACCGTACGTAACAAAAGAGACAGTTTTGGCGGTAATTTCCGTGCAGGAATCACCCAACGGAGACGCAACAGCCATTACGGACAAGTCAATCTGAATTATCAGAAGAAAGGACTGTCCCTGCTGGGCATGCTGTACACCAATTATGAAAACAGAAAACGCCACCAGGAGGTTCGCTACCAGATACCGTCCGAAATACAATGGGATGTAAATAACCGGGTTCACTTATATAATAAGGACTACTTGCCGGAGGAAAAGCAAGCGCCAGTTACGACTTCACCCCCCAACACAGCCTCGGTGCCTCCTATGAGTTTCATCGTACCCCCGATTATCACAGCAGTGACCATTCGGCATATACCGTCCGGGCAAATGAAGAATTGGCCGATCATACCATACATTCCTCCCAAAACTTGCAGCAAACCAACCGGCACCAGCTGAATGCCTACTATCAGGGCAGCATAAAGCAACTCCACATAAACTTCAACACCGACCTGGTATACGGAAAAAGTTATAATCACCAGGAGGCTAAAGAAGAAAGCCAGACCGAGGCAATCGCGACATCAGCTCTTTCAACCACGCCGACAACCGCCTTTATGCCGCCAAGTTGATTCTGACCCATCCCCTTTGGAAAGGTGAACTGAAGACCGGTGCCGATTACACCTTCATCCGGCGAAATGACAATTTCCTGAACCGGCAGCACATACTTCCCGATACAGACAGTCGAATCGACGAAAGCAAGTCCGCCGTCTTTGCCGAATACTCACTGACATTAGGAAAAATCAGCCTTCTTGCAGGACTGCGCTTCGAGCATGCCTCTCCGACTATTGGGAGCAGGAAAGTACGTGTCCGGTCAAAGTCGTACTTACAATGACTGGTGCCCCAACCTATCGGTAGACTTTCCTCTCGGCAAAGCCCAAGCCAATCTCAGCTATACAGCCAAAAGCAACCGCCCCAGCTTCTTCCAGCTACGTAGCACACTGAGTTATAACAACCGTTTCATCTACGAAGGCGGAAACCCACTGCTCACCCCCGAAACCAACCACGACCTGCAGTTCACGGCCCTTTACAAGTGGGTACAATTCGGACTTAACTACCAATACCGCCGCAATGCCATTGCCTTCATGACCAAAGAATACGAGGACAATCCGGATGTTGTCATCTTCACTACCGGAAATTTCAAACGGATGCAGTATCTCACCGCCTCTGCCCATCTGTCACCCACCGTCGGCATCTGGAAACCGGAGCTCGGCATCTACTTCGCCCAACCGTTCTTCAAAGTCACCAATCAAGGCAGTAGCAAGAATATGAACCGCGGCAGCATTTACCTCTTTCTGCAAAACAGTCTCCAGCTTCCGGACGAGTGGATTCTCTCCCTTGATGCCGACTACCAGAGCGAAGGCAACTTCGGCGCCATGCTGCAACGTTCCTATTGGGGCATAGACGCTGGCATCCGCAAAACATTCTTCAACAAAAGGCTGACGCTCGGACTGCAAGCCAATGACCTGTGGAATTCCCGGTATGGCTCCTTCATGCTGTTCGGTCCCCGGCTGACCTATACGAAAAAGGCAAACCCGGACTCGCGCAGCTTCTCCCTGAACCTAAGCTATCGTTTCAATGCAGCAGGCAAAGCGTACAAAGGAAAGCACGTATCGGAACAAGACTTGAAGCGGCTATAAACAGAACTTTGGGGAAGAAAGAGAAACAGAACAGAAGAATATTATACAAATAAGCCGACCACCGGAGATATTTCAGCAATATTTTCCCTCAGAATGTTGCATCAAGTAAAAGTTTCTCTTATTTTGCGGTTTAACAGCTATAAATTATAACCTTTAGACAGAAAATACTATCATTATGGATACCAGCAAAATCGTAGGAGAAAAAATAAAATCACTCCGTGAAAGCCAATCCATCAGTATGGAAGAACTGGCACAGCGTTCGGGACTTGCTATCGAACAGATTGAACGTATAGAAAACAACATCGACCTCCCGTCACTGGCTCCCCTCATCAAGATAGCTCGTGTGCTGGGTGTACGTTTGGGAACTTTTCTTGACGACCAGGATGAGAACGGTCCCGTGGTCTGCCGTAAGGACGAGTCGCAGAACAGTATCAGTTTCTCCAACAATGCCATCCACAGCCGCAAGCATATGGAGTATCATTCACTCTCCAAATCCAAAGCCGACCGCCATATGGAGCCGTTTATCATTGATGTGGCCGCTACGGACGACAGTGACTTTGTACTCTCCTCACACGAAGGCGAAGAATTCATCATGGTGATGGAAGGGACCATGGAAATCAGTTACGGCAAAAACACCTACCTGCTCGAAGAAGGTGACAGCATCTATTACGATTCCATCGTTCCGCACCACGTACACGCCTATGAAGGGCAGGCAGCAAGATACTTGCAGTAGTTTATACACCAATTTAAATTAATGGAAAATTGAAAGGTGAAAATGGAAAATGATAAATACTTTCTATTTTCACCTTTCCACTTTCAACTTCCACATCATGTTATACGAACGCACCCTCGGCCAATGGTTGGAACATTGGGCCGAAACAACACCAGACAAAGAATATATCGTTTACTCCGACCGCAACCTGCGTTTCACCTGGAGCCAGTTCAACCGCCGGGTGGACGACATGGCCAAAGGCTTATCGCCATCGGCGTGGAACGAGGAACACACGTAGGTATCTGGGCAGCTAACGTACCCGACTGGCTGACTCTATTATACGCTTGCGCCAAGATAGGTGCCGTCTACGTAACGGTAAACACCAACTACAAACAGTCCGAGCTGGAATATCTCTGCCAGAACTCCGACATGCATACCCTCTGCATCGTCAATGGCGAAAAGGACAGTGACTTTGTGCAGATGACCTATACCATGCTTCCGGAACTGAAGACCTGCAACGCGGACACTTGAAAAGCGAACGTTTCCCTTATATGAAAAATGTCATCTACGTGGGGCAGGAGAAGCACCGGGGCATGTACAACACGGCCGAAATACTTCTCTTGGGCAACAATATAGAAGACAGTCGCCTGAATGAGCTCAAAAGTCAGGTCACTTGCCACGATGTAGTGAACATGCAATACACCTCCGGCACTACGGGATTCCCGAAAGGCGTCATGCTTACCCACTACAACATTGCCAACAACGGTTTCCTTACCGGTGAGCACATGAAGTTTACCGCCGATGACAAGCTCTGCGTCTGCGTACCATTGTTCCACTGCTTTGGCGTGGTACTTGCCACCATGAACTGCCTGACACACGGCTGTACAGAAGTAATGGTGGAACGCTTCAACCCGCTGGTAGTGCTCGCCTCTATCCACAAGGAGCGCTGCACGGCACTTTACGGCGTACCCACCATGTTCATTGCCGAACTGAACCATCCGATGTTCGACATGTTCGACATGTCCAGCCTACGTACGGGTATCATGGCAGGTTCCCTCTGCCCGGTAGAGCTGATGAAGCAGGTGGAAGAGAAAATGTACATGAAGGTAACCAGCGTTTACGGGCTGACCGAAGCTGCTCCCGGAATGACCGCCACCCGGATAGACGACCCGTTCGATGTGCGTTGCAATACTGTAGGACACGACTTTGAACATACGGAAGTAAAGGTTATCGACCCCGAAACCGGAGAAGAGTGTCCCGTAGGCGTACAAGGCGAAATGTGCAACCGCGGATACAACACCATGAAGGGTTACTACAAAAACCCGGAAGCCACGGCCGAAGTCATTGACGAGAACGGTTTCCTGCACTCGGGAGACCTTGGAGTGAAGGACGAGACGGCAATTACCGCATCACAGGACGCATCAAGGACATGATTATCCGCGGTGGTGAAAATATCTATCCCCGCGAGATAGAAGAGTTCCTCTATCAACTGGAAGGCGTAAAAGACGTGCAGGTAGCCGGTATTCCCTCTAAGAAATACGGTGAAGCCGTAGGCGCTTTCATCATCCTGCACGAAGGAGTGGATATGCACGAATCGGATGTACGAGACTTCTGCATCGGCAAAATATCACGCTACAAGATACCCAAGTATATCTTCTTCATCAAAGAATTCCCCATGACGGGAAGTGGCAAGATACAGAAATTCAAGCTGAAAGACCTGGGATTACAGCTTTGCAAGGAGCAGGGGATTGAGATTGTGTGATAATAAAGGATAAGAGATTAAGGTTAGGGATTATTGGGGTCGCATAGACTTTAATATAGGCATAAACCCATCCCTAATCCTTAATCCCTAACCCCTTATTTTTCTTCTTTTTCCGGATATTTCATATTCTCCTCTTTCATCTGTTCCAATACCTCATGCAGGTATTTGGCAGACTCCCATTTAGCCATCGGAAGGTCGTGGAGCAAGTAGTTGCCACAATCTTGCGGAGCGGCACCGGGGACTTCACCTTCATATTCGGCAACAAAGCGGAAGGTGTCCTGCATCAGTGCCAGTATGTCCTGCGGCTTCAAGTCACCTTTCATCAGCAGATAATTACCGGTGAGGCAGCCCATAGGGCCCCAATAGATAATCTTGTCCTGCCACTGCGGGTCGTTGCGCAGGTAGGTGGCGGCAAGGTGTTCGATGGTGTGTAGAGCACCTTGTCCCAAGGCAGGCTCACGATTGGGCTCTTTCATACGGATGTCGAAAGTAGTGACTGTTTCTCCGTTCACTTCATCCTGGCGGGATACGTAAATACCGCGCAACAAGCGGATGTGGTCAATTGTAAAACTGGGAATCTTCTTCATGAGTTATGAGTTATAAGTTATGAGTTATAAATTGCTGGGAAGGGTGGAGAGGAAGGTCCATATCGTGAGGAACGAACGCTCTGCCATGGTTCCCCAGAAATCGGCATACTGCGAAGCATGGTCCTCTACTCCGGGTGTGTCGCTGATGATGCGGAAGCTGAGAAAAGGAACATTGTACAGATAGCAAGTCTGCGCAATGGCGGCAGACTCCATATCAACGGCAAGACCGTCGGGGAAACGTTGCTTGATGGTATCCAGCTCCGTACGGTTGGTGATGAACTGGTCGCCGGTACAGACAAGTCCGCTGTGGATGCGGCTTTCCATTCCGGCTTCGTTCAGCGACAAGGCATGTTTCAACAGAGAGGAACATCCCTCGTAAGAGGCGGGAAAACCTTGCACTTGTCCGTACTCGTTACCGTCGCCGCACCAGACGTCGTGATACACCAGACGTTGGCTTGCCACTACATCCGTCACCTTCAGGCAAGCATCAATGCCGCCCGCCACACCGGTGCTGACGATGCAGTCCGGAGAAAAGCGCCGTATCAGTTCCGAAGCTCCTACCGCTGCACTCACCTTACCGATGCCGCATTGCGTCAAGATTACATGGTTACCGCCCAATGTACCTTCCACATAGCGGAAACTACCATCGCCCGACGTATTCTTATCCTGCAAGCGCTCCACCAACCGGCGGTGTTCGCTGTCCATTGCACTGATTATCCCTATTGTCATATCTATAATAATTTAAGCTTGCATATTATCGTTAAAGCACTTTAATCTTTTTTGGAAAGGCAAAGGTACAACATTCTGCCGATAACGTGACAATAACAATCTGCATTTATGTATCTTTGCCACAAAAGCGAAGATAGGCTGCACCTCAACAAAACTTTTTCATGCAAGCATGAAAGTTCTGTATTCGGTTTGCACTATCTTTGCCCCACAATTGATTAATTGATAACTCATAACTTATAACTCATGAAGAAGCTTCTTCCCGACCTTATTGCCATCTTGGCATTCGTCCTCCTTTCCTTCGCCTACTTCTTCCCGGCGGATATAGAAAACCGTATTCTCTTTCAGCACGACACGGCTGCAGGAGCAGGGGCAGGACAAGAAGTCAAGGAGTATTACGAACAGACGGGCGAACGCAGCCGTTGGACAAACTCGCTGTTCGGCGGTATGCCCATGTATCAGATAGCCCCTTCGTATGACTCCACCAAGTCACTGCAGTGGGTACAGAAAGCCTACCAACTCTTCCTGCCCGACTATGTGTGCCTCACATTCATGCTGATGCTCGGCTTCTACATCCTGCTGCGCGTCTCGGCATACCGGTCTGGCTGGCCGGACTGGGCGTATCATGTGGCATTCTCGTCCTATTTCTTCATCCTGATATCTGCCGGACACATCTGGAAGTTCATCACCCTTGCCTACGTGCCGCCCACCATAGCAGGCATTGTGCTCGCCTATCGTGGGAAACTGCTGTGGGGAGCATCCTCACCGCCTTGTTCGTGGCCCTGCAAATCACCTCGAACCACGTGCAGATGTCCTATTACTTCTTCTTCGTCATCCTTTTCTTTGTGGGAGCCTACTTCGAGAAAGCATGGCGTACCAAGACATTGCCCCAGTTCTTCAAGGCAAGTGCCGTACTGATTGTGGCAGCCCTCGTCGGCATAGCCGCCAACGTATCCAACCTCTATCACACCTATGCCTACAGCAAAGAAACCATGCGCGGCAAAAGCGAACTGGTGCAGACCGGCGACGCTGCCAAGCAGACCAGTAGCGGGCTGGACCGCGACTACATCACCCAGTGGAGCTACGGCATCGACGAAACACTGACTCTGCTGGTGCCCAACTTCAAAGGCGGAGCATCTGCCGCCCTCAGCCAGAGTGAAACTGCCATGAGCAAGGCAAACCCGATGTACAGCAGTCTGTACGGCTCACTGACACAATATTTCGGTACCCAGCCCATGACGTCGGGTCCCGTCTACGTCGGAGCATTCGTCTTGTTTCTGTTCGTACTGGGATGCTTCATCGTGAAAGGACCGTTGAAGTGGGCATTGATAGGAGCCACCTTCTTCTCCATCGTCTTGTCCTGGGGCAAGAACTTCATGCCGCTGACGGATTTCTTCATCGATTACGTCCCGTTGTACAACAAGTTCCGCGCCGTGTCCTCCATCCTTGTCATAGCAGAGTTCACGATACCTTTGCTGGCTATCTTTGCCCTGAAACGCCTGCTCGAAGAGCCGGAAATCTTAAAACAGGAAAAGAAGCCCCTCGCATCAGCCTGCTGCTCACTGCAGGCATCGCCTGCTGCTTGCCATTGCCCCGGGCAGCATCGGCTCCGGCTACGTGCCCGCCCAAGAGGCACAGATGCTGCAGAATGCCGTCAACCAGCAGATGATACCCGCCAACGAACTCTCCGACATCCTTGCCAACTTGGGAGAGATGCGTGCCGAACTCGTCAGCAGCGACGCCTGCGTAGCTTCATCATCATAGGCATCGGCTGCAGCCTGCTCTGGCTCTATGCAAGCGGCAAGCTGCGCAGCTCGCTGACCATTGCAGGTATCACCATACTCTGCCTGGCAGATATGTGGGGGGTCAACAAGCGCTATCTGAATGATGCCCAGTTCGTGCCCCACTCCATCCGTACGGAAACCTTCACCAAGACAAATACAGACGAGCTGATACTGCAAGATACCAGCTTGGACTATCGTGTATTGAACTTTGCCACCAGCACCTTCGATGACAACAACACCTCCTACTGGCACAAAAGCGTCGGCGGTTATCACCCGGCCAAGCTGCGCCGCTACCAGGAAATGATAGAGCATCACATCTCTCCCGAAATGCAGGCGGCCTACAAGGCCATTGCCACCGCCGGAGGTGAGATGGACAGCGTGGATGCCAATAAGTTCCGCATACTGAACATGCTGAACACCAAATACTTCATCTTCCCTGCAGGGCAGCAAAGACAAACCGTTCCCATCCTCAACCCACACGCCTACGGCAATGCATGGTTTGTAAACAAGGTGCAGTATGTGAACAACGCCAACGAAGAGATTGACGCCCTGGACAGCATCATACCTACGGAGACAGCCGTAGTGGATGCCCGCTTCAAGGATGTGCTGAAAGGTGCCACGGAAAGTTATAAAGACAGCCTCTCCAGCATCCGCCTGACAAGTTACGCACCTAACCGCCTGACGTACGAAACGAACAATGCCCAAGACGGTATTGCCGTATTCTCCGAAATCTATTATCCGGACGGCTGGCACGTAACCATCGACGGACAGCCTGCCGAACTGGCACGCGCCGACTATATCCTGCGCACAATGTATGTTCCTGCCGGACAGCACACCATCGAAATGCGCTTTGACCCCACCAGCCTGCACGTGACGGAAGGCATCGCCTACGGAGCACTGGCACTGCTGGTGATAGGTATCATCGTG
>ENA-OQCS01000190-OQCS01000190.1-human-gut-metagenome-genome-assembly--contig:-NODE-190-length-32778-cov-3.867079_pt1 | contig 32778 bp, 43 predicted proteins | sample MGYA00242757_ERZ504575 | MGnify/ENA primary metagenome ERZ504575 (study PRJEB26092, sample SAMD00036297) | human gut metagenome | host: Homo sapiens | study: EMG produced TPA metagenomics assembly of... | reverse complement strand
ATTCAGTCTATTCTATAGACAAGAAAGATATAGTTGCCCGGCAAGGCACCCCCTGCAAGAAGCTATATATACTATTGGAAGGTAAATTGCGTGTAGATATTATAGACGGTCTGGGCAATAAGTTATGGTAGAATACATCGTTGCCCCCCGGGCCTTTGCCACTCCCCATCTCTTCGGCAGCAACACCACACTGCCGGCAACTTTTACTGCCATTGAAGACTGTATCCTATTCACTGCCACCAAAGAATCCACCTTCAAGCTTATCAGCCAGGATCCCAAAGTGCTGCACAACTTCCTTTGCATAACGGGAAATTGCAATGCCTGCACGGTTTCGCGATTAAAACCCTTTCCCGCAAAACAGTCCGCGAAAGGTTTGTCGTCTATCTGTTTGAAAACAGAATTTCCAACTCTACCAGCATCACCATTGCGCATACCCAATCTGAGCTGGCAGAATACCTCAATGTAACCCGCCCGGCACTTTCAAAGGAAATCAATAAGATGACCAAAGAAGGTATTATCCTAATGACGGGTAAGAAAATTGAGGTATTGAATGAAGCAGCTCTGAAAGAGTATATCTAAACTACCATTTTACAAACAAGATTCTCGGATTGATGTTGACAGATACCCAGCCCCAATCCTGCCAGCGTTTATGGTCGCCGCCTTTCACCACGTCCATAGACTTCGTACCCCGCATAATGGAGTAACCGGCAGAAAGCTTCACGTCCTTCATCACATTCCAGTCAAGCTGATAGTCCATCTCCGAACCCAATCCCTTTTTTACATCATCCAGCTTGGCAGCAGTAGCAAAATAGTGATAATTCAGTTGCATACTCACCTGCTTGGATGTCTTGAAGTTGACACCCAACTGGGCATCCTGCAAACCGGGAGCTACTCCCTGCCAAGCAGAAGCATAGAAATAGTCCATCGCTCCATAGAACTTATGATGTGTTCCGTAAAGAGGATCGAATGCTTTGAACTTGTCACCTTTCCCGTCACTGCCACTCAGATAATCATAACCCAAGCTCACACTCCATTGCTTGTCTATGGCATAGGCAGCCTTCACGCTTACCATAAAGGCAGATACACTCTGCGCATTCTTGTTCTTTCCGGTCTGATAATAGAAAGCAGCCTGCACAGGTAGCCAATTTCCCGATTCCGCTGATAAGTCACGTAAGTACCGAACGTCTGCAAATAGCGGGTATGGGAAGTTTCTGTTTCTGCATCACCGGTTTCCAGGCCCAGATTCATGAATAACAAAGAGACATCAAGGTTGGGGGTTTGCGCCGCATAATGATACCAAAGGGTCTGCATATTCTTATAAGGTTGTGCACCGTCATAATAATAGGTACCGCCTTTTGCCTTTTCCTTGTTCTGGTTGAAGGCAAGAATGAAATGCAGTTGGTGGGCATTCTTGCATAGCCCAACTTCAATGCATCGTGATAGCGACCGGCCACATTCCAGTCCAGCCCTCCCAAAATACGTTCGTCGTCATAAGACAAGGTCTGGCGCCCCAGTTGTGCAAAGAAACCGGCACCAAAGTTGAGTTTTGCCCATGCTTCGTTCATAATGAAACGCCCGTTAGTGTCTATCTGCGGGTCCTGCCCCCATACGCCTACATGTTGGGCCGAAATCTTCATACTCAAATCCGAACGTTTATACTCCATGGAAAGACGTGCACGGTTGTTGATAAATGAAGCAGCCTTGTCTCCCTCGAAACGTGGTAACTGTGCTCCGTTACGGTATTCTGCACGGGGTCTGATTTGCATCGACATGGTGAATTCGTTCTCTTTCTCCGAACCTTGTGCCCACAACATTCCGGGCAACAGCAATAAGCCTAATGCCAAATAAACTGTTTTCATAAGTATTTTAATTTAAGTTATACGTATGTACACTCACTCCTTGTGCCGAGGGCAAGTAATTGATGCCATACCAACACATTTGCAACAACAGAAAAGATACAAGCAAGCCAAACAGTGCCTTACGATAGGCGCGGGGCATCCCAATCGGAAATGGATATATGCCAGATAGGAGAACCAGGTAGCCGCCGCCCAAGTCTCCTTGGGATCCCATGCCCAATAGTGTCCCCAAGCAGCTTTCGCCCAGACAGCACCGGACAGCATACCCAGTGTCATGAAGCAAGTCCTACATAAGTCAGATTATCGCACAAAGCCATCTCATGCCGTTCAATTCCTTTTTTCTTGAACCACAGCAGGTAGACAGCCATCACCGTAGCGGCACCCAGCATGGCATAGGCAAACATATAGACAATGACATGAGGAGTGAACCACGGACTCTGCAAAGCGGGCATCAACGTCTTGTTGTGTATTTCGGGCCTAAAAATATTGATGCAGACAAACACCAAGGACAAGACGGAACTGAAACCGAGAATCCATTTGTACCTCCAACGACTGTAAGTGATGATTCCTGCCAATGGAAGAAAGAATGAATACCACAAACGCGTCTCCCCCATCGTCCGCATCGGAGGACGCTCCAAAGAAATCCACATGCCGACAATGAAGCTGAAAAAGACAGCCAAGCCCAGACAAGTCAAAGTGTATACCACTACCGGACGTTTACCACGCCATGCAGCGAAAGCTCCCAATCCCCAGAAAAGTAAAGCGACAATGGCAAACAGAGCAAAATAATCCCAACTCATACCGTCTCCTCCTTTCTTTCTTCTGTTCCTTTCGGTGCATTGACAAACAAGCAGACTGCCCCCAGCACCATCATTATGATGCCGGCATATACAGCCGGAAGCCAGGGATCGCGTACCAGTCAAAAACACTGACATCACTCCACCGTCCTTTCGTTTCGTCATAGCTTAATTGATAAATGTTCCATCCGAATATCTTCAAAGGACGGTTCACTTCGATTGTGTCTTCCACTACCTCTCCTGACTGCGTATAAACCGTTACAGCAGAAACAAATCGCTGCGGCTCACGTTCGGGCATCACCAGACTGGTCTGTTCCGACAAGCGCAATGCCTTATAAGGAAACATGAAACTACCGCAACTCACCCATCCCTCCTTCGACTGTCCGGAGGTAGCATTCACCGCCTTCAGATAAACAGCATAGGTAGCTCCCATCGAATGGAATTCGGTAAACTTCAAGGTATCTTCCGCAGCTACAGAGGCAGCCATCGGAATGGATTGAAGGATAGAGATGTCCCAATCCAGCAACCTCCCCCGTTCTACCTTCTCTTCCAACAGCAAATGTTCCGGCACATCCTTCGGCAGTGCTGCCCGGTCTCATTATTTATCAGCATCAGCTTGGGAGGGTATTCATGTATGGTGAATTCTTTCAGTTCAATGGCAAGCGGAAGCTCCGTCAGCTTGCATCCTCATTCGTGGCACGCCATTCAGTCTTGCCCAATTGGGTAATCATTCTCAGTCGTTGCATATCTGCATTGCCCAGCGTTGCCGTCAAGAGGGCGACAAACAAGCCGACATGATTCAGCAGAAAAGGAATCTTACGCAATTTTAAAGGAATACATACACGGAGAATGGTCAGTCCCAAGACAGTAACCAGCCAGATATAAAGCAACACGAACGGCCAGAAAGAAAGCATCTTCGAAAAGCCGATGACATCTGCCGAAGGCTGGGTAGAAGGAACCTGCCGCACCAATCCCATAACGACAGTGACAACCGCCACACATACCAGGGAAGAAACTGCAGCCGTATAATGACTGAGCCATCCGAAACAGTACACCCGTCTACGAAATCCATGCATGCATGCCAACAATAGCAGGAACAACACCAGAACGATGACATTGACCGGCCACGCAAACAAGCCCCAACGAATATCTCCAACGCTCCACTGCAACAGCAAGCCCGTGACGAACAGTCCTGCCCCACAGATAAAACCTTCCTTATACCTCCACGGTTTCTTCCACATCTTCTGATTTATGATTTGACGATGTACAAATTTATTTTAGTGCTAACCGGTTGTTGGCTTTGGCTTTTTCCAACCAAGCCGGTACGGTAGTCTTCAAGAATTTGTCCTTTGCAGCTCTTTCGGCATCCATATCGAGGCCGATATATTCCTGCGCCTTGTCTTTGGTAGAGATATCCGGCATGGGAACATTGTCCGTATATCCATGCTTTGCCAGCACTTTGGAGACAGCCAAACGCGCCTGCATAGCTCTATCCAAGCCGTGAGACAAGACACGCTGGATTTCCTGTGGTGCATGGAAAGCACCTCCGTGAGATGCCACACCGAAGTCCCAACGCCATTGCGCCTGGCGAATCAGTGCCAGCACTTCTTTCATCTGCTCTTCCGTAGCTCCCTTGTCCCAGGCAAATTTAGCTTCGATATGAGCTTTGGCAAGTTCCTGTTCAAGGCGGTTGCGGATTTCATTGGCCTTGCGCTGGCGTCGTAGACATTGTTGCGCAAAGTCTCCTCACTTTCGCGATGGCAGGTTTGGCAGGTACGGTCTATCATAGCCAACGGACTTTGTATATGGTGGTCGCTGAACTTCACGCCACCTTCACTCTTATAGGGCATGTGGCAGTCCGCACACGATACGCCACGCTGACCGTGAATGCATCCGGGCTATTTCAAAATCGGGGTGTTGCGCTTTCAGGATGGGGGTACGGCTCAACTTATGTATATAGTCGTAGAAACCGGCCTCATCATAATAGGCTTCCATGTCTTCCACCGTAAAACCTTTGTCCCAGGGGAAAGTCAGGTACTTGCCGTCACCCTTGAAGTAATATTCCACGTGGCACTGTGCACATACCAGCGAGCGCATCTCCTGCGGAGTGGCCTCGGTAATATCCTTGCCCTGACGTTCAAAAGCTTCTATCAGAGCCGGACGGCTGATATGCAGATTCATATTTTCCGGTTCGTGGCAGTCCGCACAACCAATCGGATTTACAATTTCACCACCCAAAGCGCCCCACTTATTATTATAGAAAGCATCCACACCGATGGCTTCCATCATACGGGGGACATCGGGACTCTTGCAAGTCCAGCAAGTGGACGGTTGCGGACCATCTGCATCAGTGGCAGGCGCACCGGTACGCAGGGTTGCCGTAATATCCTCGATGGCATGCATGTGTCGCGCGGAGTGGAATAGTCTTTGGAGAAGGCATATCCAGCCCAAAGTATCACCATTTCGGGACGCTGTTCCAATACATCCACAGCCACATTTCCATTGAATTCACTCTGGAAGTCGGTCTTGGCGGTTTCAGTCCACGTCTGATACTCACGTGGAAAGTCACTCTTGAAGACTTCGTTGCGTGCCTCAATTCCTTCAATCACAGTTTTGCGGTTATTGAATACACTTGCCAGCTCGGCCCTGCGCTCCATCAAGGCAGAAACGCATAGACCCAAGACAAATACAACGACCATTGAACCACCGAACAACAGCCATCCTTGCCATGATTTTAATCTCTTTTCCATATATATGAAGATTTATTGTTATTCAAGTTTCTCATGTCTTTGACCTGCTTTCAGTGAACAAATTGACAAGGCTACAAGGAGGGATAAACAGCCCTTTGTCTATATCTTGCTTTTTAAAGTGATTACAAGGAAAAGCCTTGTGTACTTGTTCACTGAAAGCAAGTTCTTGAACTTGCGAAACTTGAGTTGTCATTATTCCTTTATCAGTTTCTGCAACCACTCCGGTACGGGAGATTCCGGATAGGGTACCAGTGCAGCGGGCGTGGACGAGAGGCTGTTCATTCCACCATGAGGCACATCACGGTGCAGTCCCAGCATGCCTTTCCGTCGCCGATGAGGGTCATCATGTAGTCTATCCTGCCGACATCCACAAACTCGTTGGTCAGTTGCGTATGGCAACGGATGCAATTATTCATAATGACCTGCGCACTGGCTTCCTCGGCTTGGATGGCCTGCGGTTCGCTTTTAGTGAGAAAGGCACCTACGTGCTTCATGCCGTCCATTCCCTTAAACATCCATTTCTTTACCATATTCTCATGAGGGACATGGCAATCGTTGCAAGTGGCATCCCGGCTGTGGGAGCTGTGCATCCAGGTTGCATAATAGGGAGCCATGATGTGGCAGTTGACACATGCCGCAGGGTCATCTCCCAGATAAGTGTGCGCCCGGAGAAGATACATAAACAAGCCTCCGCTGCCGACGAGGACACCGCAAACAATGAGTGCCGTTACTTTCCACCTGTAGGATGGAAATAGTTTACTTATGATTGGTAACTTCGCCATAAAATGAATATTTTCAGCAAAAATAGGCAGTTACAATCTAAAAAAGTGTAATCATGATTACATTTTTCCATTTATTTTTCGGTATTTTTAATAAAGCATTCATTCTCACGCATACCTATATGAAGATGTCCACAAAACACGCACGCCTGCGCATCTTGTGGACATCTTCATCCTTTTATAAAACTGCCTGCTTTTTTTAAGCTGCTTTCTTTAATTGAACATTCACTTTTCTGCCACTCTTCCGGACCAATCTTCGAATCCAAAGATAATAGCCCGTCAACGGCAGGCTTGCGCCAATCAAAGCGGCCAGAAAGCTCAAGATGCGGGTGGCCCATCCTCCCCAACTGCCTACATGGACGGAGTATATCCAGCCACGGATTTTCCCGGAAGTGTCGGCATCCTTATATAAGGTAGTCCCGGTGATTTCACCATTACGGGGATTGAACGTATAGCGGTCGGCAGCACGACGGTTGCCCAACCGATTGAAGGAGACTGTAGCAGAGCCACGCGATACGGTTATCTGTTTATAATCAGGACTAAGCTCCTTCAGTTCTTCGTAAACCTTCTGCCAGTTTGCAAAAGGAGAGAAAGGCTTTCTTTCACGATTCTCGCCACCAGACCTGCCTTGAGCCCTATCTCCTCCGTGGGCAGCAGTTTGTGCCTGAGCACCATGTCCTCCACCCCCTTGCATGGTTTCCACTCCAAAAACTTTGTAGAAGCCGGTGCGATACCAGGAGAAAGACCATGTCAGTCCCGTAAGTGCCATCGCCAACAGAAAAATCAGCGTGTACATGCCGCCTGCCACATGCAGGTCGTACCAGAACCGGCGCCAACCTTTACCGGCAACAATCTTCAGACTGTTCTTTAAAGCCTTTTTTGTACGGGGCCACCAGATGACAACGCCTGACAGCAGCACAAAGACAAGCATCAGTGTGGCAGTGCCCACAATCATTTTCCCCCAGAAGATACTTCCATCGGGCTTCATGCTGTCCAACAGCCAGCGGTGCAGGCGGAACATGGTCATGAAAAACGGCGCACGCTCATACCGGCCCTTCACCTCACCCGTGTACTGGTCCACATAGACGGAGGCACGACGAGGTTTGGAAAGATTCACCTGCCAGGCACGTTCCGGATTGGACGATGCAGTGATACCCGTCACAGAGACACTATCCGGCAAAGTAGCGGCTACTTTTTCGGCCAACCGGCTCATGGGAAGCGGTGCCGGTCCGGCTTTTTCTACATAGTAGAGGTCGCGGCGACAAAGCTCCATCACTTCCGTCTCGAATACCAGCATGGCACCGGAGAAGCAGATAAGGGTAATCAACAGTCCGAAGGGGACTGAAAGCCATAAATGTATCTTACTGAAAATTTTCTTCATAAGTATGTTCTCTTATTCATTTCATATCAGAACCTTTATTCCAGTTTACCTACACCGTTCAGTTGGGTTGCATTGACCACCAGCCCTTTGGTAGCTGTTGCATTGGCAGGGTCTACCTTATAGATGGCAGGATAGCCGGAAGAGGTAGTGACTGCCACATATGCGTTGCCATTTTCCATGTACGGGGTATTACCAAAGCCAGAGACATCGCTTGGAAGGCCGTTCACATAAGTCAAAGCTCCAGTGGAGGCATTGAAGACGGCAAGTTGGTTGGCAACCTTGTCTGATGCCGTAATTGCCTTATCATACATCAGCAGCAGGAAATAATTACCTGAAATATACCAAGTCCGCAAGAAAGAGGCGCCATTGGCTTTCTCTTCAAGATTATAGTAATAAGCGGCATCAAATTCTTCTGCTTTGGTATCGATGCGTACAACTCCAGCAGGCAATGTAGTCTGCTGACGCGAATCACTCATGGTCTTGGCATAGCTCGGAGAAAATACATATACATAGCCGTCGTCGGCAAGCCAGTTCATCTGGTAGTACTGTGAACGGTTACGTCCGGCAGCATAACTGATTTTGTCTGTAGTGATGACTTATGAGAATTCAGTGTCTGATCACCAAAGATAGCGATATGGCATTCATTAGGATACTGGGTCCATTGCAATTCGTCCTTCTCATAGGCACCGCTACCCTGCCCGCCGGATTCTGTCTTTATTAAATCCTCATTACCGGAAAGCACCCACTTGTAGCTACCGTCTTCGTTCTTCTGCATGCAACCATACTGGCTAAGCCCCATGGGAATGGCTGCTGCATAAACCTTACTGCCCACTTGTTCTATACCGGCCAGTGTTACGTATTCACCATTTTCAAGGAAATTTTCGGCAAGAAATGGAGTATCCTTTGTTACCGAGTTCTTTGTATAAGTCTGTTTCTCGACATCCAGATAGGAAATCAAAAAAGATTGGGGAGTATATCCATTTGCATCATTCAGTTCCGTAGGGCCGTCGCCGGTAGAAGTCGTCATTATAAATTGGTCATAATAGCCGTAGGTAGTGAAACGATTGACGTTATACTCCTGGCTACGTTTTTCCAGTTCACCGTTTGTATTCATAATGAACGACTGGGTAGTGCCTGCATTTCCCTGGTGATAGTTCAAGGCATACAGATATTTGTTTCCGTAGAACACCCAGTAAGTAGCCCCATCGTTCACAAGGCCATTGCCGGCAGCAGTAATTTCACCGCTTTCCAGTGACTCGGCTGTCAGCAGGACAGGAACGGAGCTACCTGAAACTGTAGCCGTGGCAGCTATCACATAGTTACCCTTTGAACCGGAACCGGAGCCGGAACCCGGTTCGTCTGTGTCTGTACAAGAAATTAAAGCCATTCCGGTCATTGCCATTGCCAAGAGGCCGGACAAAAGATAATTCTTCTTCATTTGTTCTTCTTATTAATTACACCTATTAAAACCATTATATTTATTAATCACCAAAATGTACACGTACCTTGCCATAGAACGCACGCCCGGCTTTCTGAAGACTGAAATTGTCGTACAAATCCTCGTTCGTGAAGTTGCGGCATTCAAACGAGATATTATAGCGGCCATTCTTCAGACTATAGCTCAATGTCAGGTTATGGGAGAACTGGTCGGGTACCATGAAATCCTTGTTCTTGCTACCGATGGCCTGCGAATAGTAGGAGAAGCTGTGCATGTACTGGTTGTCGTAAGTCACGGACAGCATATTCCCTTTCTTCCAGAGGTCGCGCCAATAGAAGTTTACGTCAAAATCAGCAAACTGATAGGGCACATTGGGAATGCGTGCCTTGTAACCGAGATTTTCCACAGAGTTGCCGGTACTGCCGATTTGCATCTTCTCATTGTCACGCACATTCATCTGCGTGAAGTTGCCGCCCACACTCAGCCAGCGTCCGAAGCCATAGCGTGCCGATACATTGTATCCCTTCGTCAGCACCTTGCCGTAGTTGGTATAAGTGGCCCCTTCTTTTCCTCCGCTCAAGTCCTGGATATTGCGCTGGATATAATCCTTCGTATTGCGGTATACCACACCGCCTTCCACGTAGACAGAATGTTTTCCAAAACTCCGGGAATAACTCAGGTTCAAGTTGATGTTGTCACTTTTCTCGGGACGGATGCCGATGTCTCCACTCTCCAGGTCTTCGTCACCAAACATCTCTTCGATAGTGGGCAGGCGGTAAGCTTTTCATAAGAGAGCTTCGCCTGCAAGCCGGGCAGGATGAAGTAGGTTCCGGCAGCACCATATCCCCAAGAGTCTACCGTACGCTGGTGCGTACATAATTACTACCGGTATCATCCTCGGCCATAGGTCCTGCCACATACTGGCGGTAGTATTTGCCGAATGCCGAGAAGTTCCACTTTTCGGAAGGCATCAGGCGGTATGACAAACCGGAGATATTCTTGCGGGTCTGCTTGGCAATGGCATCCGTCTGTTCTTCCACCGCCAACAGTGAAGTATTATCACGCTGGAATGCACTCAACACATGATTGAAAGTCAGCATGTGGACTCTGGCAATGCGGTAATTCAAGGTCAATGTACCGTTCCAATTGTCATTATCGGCACGGGAATACTGGCGGGACTGTTCGCCGGGACTGTTCAGCGGATGTTTCTCACCAAGCCAGTTGTATTCATAGCGGGCAGTATCCACATTCGTAGTGGCATTGCGATTGTAGTTGGCTGTCAACACCATATCCAGCCCCTTGATTATCAAGTTGCGTTTGCTGTATTCCATCGAAGGCATTAGTGAATGGCCGAAGCGGTGCTTTTCTCCGAAGACTGTCTTCTGGCGTACACCGGTCTGTATGTCCTTGTACATGTGCGAATAGGTGAAACCGAACATCAGCCGGTCTGCCCAACTTTGTCCACAATACCCGCTTTGGCACAATGGCTTCGTTGTGGTAAGTATCATTGAAACGCTTCACGCGCACCTTCTCACTTTCGTTGAAACTGCCCGTCTCAAAATCCTTTACCGGCGCATCTACATGATAATCGTTGTCCGAGTAGTTTTGAAAGGCATTGATTTCATAGCTGAAACCGTTCTTGAAAGTCTGTCCGAAGTTAACGTATGAGCGGTGGGTATTGAACGAGCCGTAAGAATAAGAAGCATCCAGGAACCAGTTCCGGCGTTTCTTGTTGGTAACAATATTGATGACACCGCCAATGGCATCCGTACCGAAGCCCACGGGAACTACACCCTTATATACCTCTATACGGTCGGCAAAGCTCACCGGAATATTGTTCAGGCTGAAGGAGCTTCCCACACCTTCCTGCGGCACACCGTCAATGAACACCTTGACGTGCTTTCCGCTAAAACCGTCCAGCATCAACTGCATATCCGAACCTACCCCACCCGACTCACGGAGTTTCATGCCCGGAGCCTTGGTCAAGGCATCGCTCAGATTCTTCGTGGTGTTCTGGAGTTCCTTTGTATCGACTGCCACAGCATTGAATGCCGACCTCTTCACCCGGCTTACTCCGGTAGAAACGATAGTCACCTCGTCCAGCTGTTGCGTTTCGGGAGCGATGGTTATGTTCAGCTTCATCCGCTCATCATTGACCAGTTTCACCTTTTTCTCCACCTTTGTATAACCTACGGCAGACACCACCAGCGTATAGTCGCCGGCAGGCGCCTTGATGTGATAGAGGCCTTCCTGATTCGTGGTTCCTCCATAACTCGTCCCTTTCAGATAAACAGTCGCAAAATCCACCGTTTCTTTTTCCGTAGAAATGATTCTACCGAAATCATCCCTCCTCTCCTCTGCGCATGTACAGACAGAGAAGCCAACAGAAGGAAAAACAGCAGCGAGAATTTAAGTGTATATGCTTTCAATTTTATAATAATTATAATGTTGTTAGTAAACCGGTGCAAAGGTCATTATTAACAGCCAGCTGTGCAATCGCTTATTGTAGGTAATTATATGGAGTGGATTTATCGTATATATCATATTACGCAATCACCATTGATGGGTATTATCAATAATAAATCTAAAAAAAGAGGAGCCGGGAAATGAAAAACCCCTATTTATAGGTATTGCCCAATATGCCTTTTTGTACGACCTTTGCTGCAAATTAAAACAAGACAACGGACAATAAATTATTAAAGTTTAAGTATGAAAATTGAAAAGATTGTAGCCCGTGAAATCCTTGATTCACGCGGCAATCCCACAGTAGAAGTGGACGTTATTCTGGAATGTGGTGTTATGGGACGCGCAGCAGTGCCTTCCGGTGCTTCTACCGGCGAGCACGAAGCGCTGGAACTTCGCGATGGCGACAAGCAACGCTACGGTGGTAAAGGTACACTAAAAGCAGTAGAAAACGTCAACAAGATAATCGCACCGGCACTGATTGGCTGGTCGTCACTGGAACAGCGTACCATCGACCACAAGATGCTTGAGTTGGACGGCACGCCTACCAAATCCAAGCTGGGTGCCAACGCCATTCTGGGTGTCTCACTGGCAGTAGCCAAAGCCGCTGCCAATTATCTCGATATACCTTTATACAGATATATCGGTGGAGTAAATACCTACGTAATGCCGGTCCCGATGATGAATATCATCAATGGAGGTTCACACAGCGACGCTCCTATCGCTTTCCAAGAATTTATGATTCGGCCGGTAGGCGCCTCTTCCTTCCGTGAAGGCCTGCGCATGGGAGCCGAAGTATTCCACGCCTTGAAAAAAGTGTTGCACGACCGCGGCCTCAGCACTGCCGTAGGTGACGAAGGCGGTTTTGCACCGGCACTGGCAGGAACAGAAGATGCGCTGGACTCCATCATGAGCGCCATCAAGGCTGCCGGCTACGAACCGGGCAAGGATGTGAAAATCGGTATGGACTGTGCCTCATCCGAGTTCTTTAAGAACGGTATCTATGACTACTCCATCTTTGAAGGCGAAAATGGTAAAAAACGTACTGCCGACGAACAAATAGCTTACTTGGAAGATTTGATTAATAACTACCCGATTGACTCCATCGAGGATGGCATGAGCGAAAACGACTGGGAAGGCTGGAAGAAGTTGACCGAACGCATCGGCAACCGTTGCCAGCTGGTTGGCGACGACCTGTTCGTGACTAACGTGGAATTCCTTGAAAAAGGTATTGCCATGGCTGCGCCAATTCCATCCTTATCAAAGTCAATCAAATCGGTTCACTCAGTGAAACGCTGGATGCTATCGAAATGGCACACCGCCACGGTTATACCACAGTGACTTCTCACCGTTCCGGCGAAACCGAGGACGCCACCATTGCAGACATTGCCGTTGCCACCAACAGCGGACAAATCAAGACCGGTTCTCTGAGCCGCTCCGACCGCATGGCGAAGTACAACCAACTATTGCGCATCGAAGAAGAACTGGGTAACCTTGCTGTCTATGGCTACAAAAGAATAAAATAACCCTTTGTAGTGAATAAGTCATAAAGAGGGAATAGCGTCTTTGGGAAAAGGCGCTATTTTTATTAAAGAATCGTCTATATCTTTGCAAAAGTCATCCCCTACTATCCTCTATAGGAAAGATTCTTTCCAAGATGGTAGCAGGTTAATGTTTCATTGACTAAAGACTATTCGTCCGACAGTCGTTACATTATCGTCCGACATATGTTTAATTATCGTCCGATAGCTGTTGGACGATAATTAAACATATGTCGGACGAATAGTTTTTAGTAAGCAAGAATATAAAATATAGCGGCGCAACAATCATTTGCTCCCAAAGCCTCCCTTTATTATTTACGGAGGCCTTCAAAAACAGTCCTCATTCACGGTTCATCAAACGATGCTCTGCCATCTGCTCGAACTTCGTGCCGGGACGTCCGTAATTGGCATACGGATAAATGGAGATGCCTCCGCGCGGGGTGAAGATACCCGTCACCTCAATATACTTAGGGTTCATCAAATGAATGAGGTCTTTCATTATGATGTTCACGCAATCCTCGTGGAAAGCACCATGATTGCGGAAGCTGAACAAGTAGAGTTTCAAACTCTTGCTCTCTACCATCTTGACATCGGGGATATAGCAAATACGGATTTCCGCAAAGTCCGGTTGCCCCGTGATGGGACAGAGGCTGGTGAATTCGGGGCAGTTGAAACGCACCCAGTAGTCATTGCCGGGATGCTTGTTATCAAATGCCTCCAATACTTCGGGGGCATAGTCCTGACGGTATTCTGTCTTTCTCCCAAAAGGGAAAGTTGGTCTTTCAATTCTGTCATAGCCATATATTTTTAGTGATACAAGTGTGCCTCATTTAGTAGAAGCCAAAAACTTTTCCAATCCTTCTCTGCGCAACGTGCATGCCGGGCAGTGTCCACAACCATCTCCCGGGATACCGTTATAACAAGTCAGCGTTTCGTGACGTATAAGTTCGAGCACTCCAAGCTCGTCTGCCAGCGCCCAGGTCTCCGCTTTGTCAATCCACATCAGTGGTGTGTGCAGTACGAATTGCTCGTCCATAGCCAGGTTCAGCGTCACGTTAAGCGACTTGATGAAAGCATCCCGCAATCGGGATAACCGCTGAAATCGGTCTGCGACACCCCCGTCACAATATGATTAATCCCCCGCTCGCGGGCGTAGACGGCGGCTATACTCAGGAAAAACAGATTGCGTCCCGGCACAAAAGTATTCGGAAAGCTGTCTGCCGGCTTCTCCTGGTCCATCTCCATGCCGGCATCTGTCAATGAGTTATGTCCCAGCCGGCCGATAAAGGAAACATCCATTACTTCGAACTCCACACCTGCCTTACGGGCAATGGCCCTCGCCAAGTCCACTTCCTTCTGATGTTTCTGTCCATACAGAAAACTCAGCGCATACACTTTCTTAAATTCACGTTTTGCCCAAAAGAGGCAAGTGGTCGAGTCCTGCCCGCCACTGAATACCACCAAAGCAGTGTCCCTATTCATCTTGTTAAAAGCCTCTCCCCTTGCCCTCCCCCGTAGGGAGGGAGGGAAACAGAGAGGGCATTGCTAATTATTTGTTTGACATAATAACTGATTTCCCCTCACTACGGGTAAGGGCTTTAAATATCGCCTATTTTCCATACTTTATAGGAGATGCCTTCATCATAGACATCACTACCGTCTATCCGCTTAATAGCTTTTACCACACGGATAGTCACAGGCAGTATCAATACCTCGTACATGGACTTCAGCAGAATCTGGATACACATCATCACCAGCAACTCCCGCCATGCAATGATTCCTCCGAACGCCACCGGAAAGAAAATCAACGAGTCTGCCGTCTCACCAACCACCGTCGACCAAATGGCACGTGCGGAGAAATTACGCCCGTTGCTTGCCAGTTTCATGCGGCTCATTACGTAGCATTCAGAAAAGAGCCCACCCAAGAATGCCGTCAGACTGGCTATGACAATACGGGGCGCCATTCCAAAAACAAAATTGAAATGCGCGGCACCATCAGAAAGGGGCGGCAGGCAACGCCACGGCTATCAGTCCCAGCATTACCACAAAAAAGTTCATGCAAAACCGCTCCAGATAATCAGGCGGGCTTTACGAAAGCCCCAAACCTCGGCTATGCAATCGTTGATAATATAAGAAATCGGGAAGACCAGCAATCCGGCTGTTACGGTAATACCAAAAACCTGGATAACTTTAGTCTCAAGAAGATTGGCTGCAATCAAGCATACATTGAACAGAATGCCCAGCAACATAAAAGGTACAGATACTTTTTGTTTCATACTCCTGTTTTTTACGTGGTGTTCTAGAATACACGACCGCTATTCACGGCATCATACATTTTAAATCCGGTTGCAAAGGTACAACAAGTTTTGCAAATGAACAAACAACATATATTTTAACTAAATCCCAAGCAAGACAAAGCTCCTTTTTTTTTATTCGAAGTAATTACAGACAGTGCATATTTAGTTAACGAGACTTAAATAAGATTTCCCAAACCAAGAATATTATTTACAATAGTTTTAAAAAACATAAACCAATAGCATAAAAATCAATATATTAACTGATTTTAGCACAAAATCAAAAACATGCAACCAAGTTTGCTCTCAAACAAGATTTCATTCACGCAAATTTCTTAAGCAAATAAAATAATGGACAACATATTTTAATACATACGATTCTATATTTTAAATAATGAAAATTAGGATTATATTTGATAACAACAATCCGGAAGCTCTGGAAAGCACATTGATATTAACCAAGAATATACCATATTATATATAGTAACCTTAGAAAAACAATGAATGCCTATGATTTACCCGAAAGCCCCAAGACACTATTAGTGTCATCTTCTATTCAACCTATTTATTTTGAGATCCATTAGCTTAAACAAAAAACATCTATTATGAATGAAAATCGTAAACGAGGAACATCGAACAACAAAATCCTCACAGCAATTGCCATCGCCTCCCTATTTATAGGAAGCAGCAAAATCATGGCAATAGAGACCTACTCGGAAAATTCATTCGGAGTGACAGAACAGATGCAGGCACAAACAGCCCGCGGTATCATTGTCGACCAGAATGGAGAGCCTATCATCGGAGCAAGTATCTTGGAAAAAGGTACTACCAATGGAGTTACCACCGACTTATACGGTAAATTCTCGCTAAACGTAAAAAGAGGTGCCACCCTGGTCATTTCCTACATCGGTTATAAGACGCAGGAAGCCAAAGCAGATGCCAACATGAAAATCACCCTTACAGAAGATTCCGAACTACTGGATGAAGTAGTTGTTGTCGGTTACGGTGTACAGAAAAAGAAACTTGTCACCGGCGCCACTGTACAAGTAAAAGGAGAAGACATAGCCAAGCTGAACACTGTGGATGCCCTGGGCGCTTTGCAGAGCCAGTCACCGGGTGTCAACATCACACAGAACAACGGCTTCCTGGGTTCGGGCTTTAAGGTGAATATCCGCGGTATCGGTACTACCGGAACCTTCTCCCCGCTTTATGTGGTAGATGGAGTTGCCAACGGTAGCATCGACGGACTGAACCGAGTGACATTGAATCTTTGGACGTCTTGAAGGATGCCGCTTCTGCCGCCATCTATGGTGCGCGTGCTGCCAACGGCGTTATCCTGATTACCACCAAACGAGGTAAAACCGGCGTTGCCGAAGTCAGTTACGACGCTATGTCGCGTGCAGAACCTTTACAAAATCCCTACTATCCTCAATGCCCAAGAGTACATGATGATGCAGGATGAAGGCCGTGTAATGGACGGATTGAGTCCGTACAACTGGGCGACCTATATTCCGGAAAGGGATTTGCAGGCCATACAGAACGGAACATGGAAAGGGACAAACTGGCTGAAGGAAGTGCTGAATGAAGATGCATTGGTACAGAACCACGCAGTCAACATCACCGGAGGAACAGACCGTTCCAGATATGCCATAGGTATTTCATACACCAACCAAGAAGCCACCATGGGAGTTCCCGGCGAATTTCCAGAAATGAACCGCTACAACTTCCGTGTCAACTCGGACCACGTAGTCATGAAAAAGGCAATCTTGACTTCTTGAAAGTGGGCGAAACCATCAACTACAAATATTCGCAAACGCAAGGTTCATTCGGAACCGGCGGCATTTATTGGAACGGAGTGCACAATATGCTCATCATGAGCCGTTGATGCACCCTTACAATTCAGACGGGGGCTACTACCTCTATGCAGACCAGGAAAAGGATAACTACAAATGGGATATCTCCAACGGAGCCAATAAAACCCGATAGCTTATCTGGACTACTATATGAACCAGAACCTAAGCAAGTCCCATTACATGCAGAGCAGCTTCTATGCAGAACTGCAACCCATCAAGAACCTGCGTATCAAGAGCCAGTTCGGTTACATCATGGGAGCCTCCAGTTATCGTTCCTATTTGCCGAGATTCGATTATCTGAGTGCGTCACTCAACAACGCAGAAGACAAGGTTACCCAATCCATGTCTATGTATAACCGTTGGTCATGGGACAATACAGCCAACTACATCTTCAATATCGATGACCACAACATCGACGTCCTGGTAGGTCAGAGTATTGAAAAATGGGGTATGGGAGAAGAAATGAGCGGTTCAGCCATAGGCTCAAACTTCTATGATTTCAAGCACGCTTATTTGTCCAATGTTCCATTGACCGCCAACAGTGTGTCCTCCTTGACTGGCAAACCTAACGGGGAAGGTTCCATCGCCTCCTTCTTCGGACGTGTCAACTACAACTATCAGGAGAAATACATGGCTTCTGTCATCATGCGTGCGGACGGTTCCTCCACTTTTGCCCGCGGACACCGCTGGGGATACTTCCCTTCAGTATCCGCAGGATGGGTTATCAGCAACGAGTCCTTCATGTCAGGAATCAAATGGCTGGACTTCTTAAAGCTACGCGCTTCCTGGGGGCAAAACGGTAACTGTAATGTATCTACTTTCCAATATCTTTCACTGATAACTTCCAACAACGGATATGGCGGTTATACGTTCGGCGACTCCATGGACCTCATCAGTACCGGTTCATACGCCTACCGACTGACCAACCGGACCTTACCTGGGAAACACAGGAGCAATTGAATTTCGGTATCGATGCACGCTTCTTGAACAACCGCCTGGGCTTTGAATTCGACTGGTATAACAAAAATACCAGAGACTGGCTGGTTACGGCTCCGGTACTCTCTTCCTTCGGTGCCAATGCAGTGTCCGTCAATGGCGGTAATGTAAAAAACACGGGTATTGAAGTAGGACTCCACTGGAACGACAACATCGGAAAGGATTTCCAATATGGAGCCAACCTGACCCTTGCTCACAACAAGAATGAAGTGACCAAGATTGCCAACAAAGACGGAATCATCCACGGTAGCGGCAGCGTTCTGTGGGAAGGAGCCGAAGAGTGCTTCCGTGCTGAAGTAGGCAAACCCATCGGCTACTTCTACGGCTACAAGAGTAACGGCATATTCCAGAACCAGGAACAGATAGACAACTACAAAGGTCCGAAACTGAACGGCGACAAGACACAGCCGGGTGACGTAATCTGGGCAGACACCGACAATAGCGGTACGCTCGATGCCAATGACCGTACTATGATAGGTAACCCGAATCCCGACCTGACAATGGGACTTTCCCTGAATGCCAGCTGGAAGGCCATTGACTTCTCAATCACTACTTACGGCGCATTCGGCCAGCAGATTCTGAAGTGTTATCGTGACTTCTCCTCCTCACCCTTGAATAACTATACAGCAGAGATATTCCAACGCTGGCACGGCGAAGGTACGTCCAACAAGTTCCCGAGACTGTCCAGCGCTTCCAGCTCCAACTGGAACAGAGTATCAGACATTTACATCGAAGATGGAGACTATCTCAAGATAAAGAACATCACTGTGGGATTCGACTTCAAGAAAGCATTCAAGAAGTTACCGGTACAACAGCTGCGCCTGTATCTGACCGCACAGAACCTCTTTACCTTCACCGGCTATTCCGGTATGGACCCGGAAATCGGTTACGGTGGCGACGATTATGGTTGGGCATCAGGCATCGACCTGGGCTACTACCCCAGTGCACGTACCTATATGATAGGCTTAAATGTAAAATTCTAATTAACCGAAGAAATTATGAAAAAGATATTATTCATAGCATCAGCAATACTGATTCTTCTTTCAGGATGCGAAAACTTCCTCGATTCGGAACTTTTGACCGAAAAGACAACCGCCAACTTCCCGGAGACAGAAAAGGATGCCCAAGAGATGGTGACGGCCATATACGCCCATCTGTTGTTTGAAAGTCCTGAAACCTCTTCCCAGTATTACATTGCCCAGTTGGCAGGTGACGACTGTCTGGGAGGCAACCTCTCCTACTCCAACAACTGTGCCACCAACTTCCTTATGTACAGTGGCAATCTGAATACATTTGCCGGTATCTGGGACCGTTGCTACACCCTTATCAACCGTGCCAACAATGCCATCAACACAATGGAGAATGTGAAATCATGGTCCAGCGAGAGCGAACGTAACCGACTTTTCGGTGAGTCCTACTTCCTACGTGCCATGGCTTATTATGAGCTGGCACAAGTCTTTGGCGGAGTTCCTTTACGCACCACACTGGAAAGTACCAACCTGCCGCGTGCATCCGTAGACGAAATCTACACCCAGATTGCAGCCGACTTGAAAAACGCTATCGAAATGATGCCGGCAAAGATTTATCCGAAAGGCTCAGACATGACCGGACACGCTACAAAATATGCTGCCGAAGCCATGATGGCACGTGTATTCCTTTTCTATACCGGACGCTACGAAAAAAACGAGCTCCCCAACGGAACTACCAAAGAGGAGGTCATCTCTTGGATAGATGACTGTGTAAACAACTCCGGTCATAAACTGGTGTCCGACCAACGCAACATCTGGCCTACACCAACGATGCTACCGAAGACAATACCGGAGGGTTCCGTTACCAATACGTTATCAACCATAACCTGAAATGGGAAGGAAACAGTTCCGACGAAACTTTATTCGCCAACAAGCATAACCTGAAATCCGACTGGACCTATACCTGGTTCTCCAACACATGCGCGCAATTCTATTCACCGTCTGCCGACAACTATTCCAACAAAGACAGTTATCCCTTCGGCACCGGTTGGGGAGCTGGCCCTGTATCTCCGGCTATGGTCAACGAATGGAAAGACTGGGCCGCCAAGCAGACCTATACGGACGGTTACAAGGAGGATCCCCGTCTGACCGGTTCCATATGGTCGTACAAAGCACTTGATCCGAATGTTGCCGGCAATGTACTGATGGACTGCACCATGGACGAGGGTGAACCGGAATATACCGTATCCTATCGTTACTATGAACAAACCGGCTATTTCCAGAAAAAATACATCAATATCAATTCCTACAATGAAGCAAAATCGAACCTTTCGGCAAGCAGATGTTCCCCGGAATATCTTCGCAGACATCCCAACAGCTACTCCAAATAGCCGACTTGATTCATATCCGTTTTGCCGACGTTCTGCTCATGCAGTCCGAGCTGAAACAAGACGCTACGGGTCTGAACAAGGTACGTGCCGCTCCCACTTGGCTCCGGTGGCTACTCCCTGGAAGCCATCAAGCAGGAACGCCGCTGGGAACTTGCATTCGAGTCCATCCGCTGGTGGGATATCCTTCGCTGGTCGGGTCCTTCGCTTGAGGAAGCCGGTGACATACTCAACAAACAGACCGGGTTCAATATAATAAATGCCGCTACGGTGGTACCGATGGTCAAATTCGACTATAAGAAACGCCTACAAGCAACCCAAGGCTACTGGCCCATTCCGCAAGACGAAATCGACATCTCCAATGGAGTCCTTGAGCAGAATCCAGGCTGGGATGCATCTGCCCAGTTCTCGGATTGGAACAATATGTAAGAGTATTAACCTATAAATAAAGACAATATGAAAGTAACAAAAATATTGATAGCAATGCTTGCTTCAGCCTCCATCGTTACTGCATGCGATCCTATCGAAGACGAAGACTTGCGAGACAAATATGTGACTGATGCCGGTACACCCATAACCAAAGAGGCATTACAAGCCGCCATATCCATTACCCAACCCTTCCCCAACCAAGACGGAGTAGTGGAAGGCGACCAGTATATAGCCCTGAAAAACTCCCGCCCGGACATTGGCGGTTCATGGCACATAGAATGGGGGGGCGAAGGAAGTAAACAAAGTAAGACTCTGGTCACGGACAACGCTACGGTCATCATGGAGTCCAATGCGGACTATTCCATCTACTATATGGGCATTTCCGCCAATCAGATTATCAAGACAGATCCGGTTGTAGTGACTGTGACCAATGTATTCGACGATTGGTCCACTTACTTCACCGGTGCAACCGACAAGAGTGACAAATCTGCCAAGAAGACCTGGAAATTCCGTGAAGTCAGCTGGGGTTCCGTCTGCAATATGGGGGCTCATGGAGGCTGGAAATATACCAGTGCAGGCTATACTCCCGAATCAAATTTTGCCTGGTGGGCCAATGTCACTGCCGCCGAAGCGGGAGACCAGTCCATGGTATTCGAATTCGACGGAAACAAGATGAAAACCTATGATGCCAGCGGAAACCTGAAGGCAGAAGGTACTTTCTCCTTCACACACGAAAAACCGGAAGACGGAGTACTGGGTGAACTGATAACAAGTATCCCCACCATCGGAGGAAATTATGACGACAACGGACAAAGCGTAGGCAGCAACAAATTTTGGCTGCTGACACTGGATGAGAACTATATCACAATCTATCATCCGGCAAGTATAGCGGTGGTGTGGATTGGGACGACAGCGGCTGGTATGCTTATTTCAAGACTGAAGCAGAAACCGATTCTGAATAATATGCACTCTCTATGAAAAGGAAACTGCTATTTATAATAGCTACTGTCTTTCTAGTAGCCGCATGTCACAATGACGACTACATGCCCGGACTGCCAGCTCCGGGAAATGAAGACAACGAGACCGAAATGGCCGAGCAGGTTGCAGGCCGGGTTGCATTGGGCTACGTCACTTATTATGCACATCCATACCCGATGCCAAATACCTGACCCACATAAACTACGCTTTTGCAGAATTATATGTTAAAAACGGAATTTATGAAAAGTTTGGCCTGCAAGGTGATAAATCCCGTTTTGATAAGGTAAAGAAAATAAAGAGCCAGTATCCACATGTGAAGATATTACTCTCTTTTACCAATAGCGTTTCCAATACTGACAATTCCCAGGACGGAGGTTTCTCCGCCCTGGCGAAGAGTCCGGAAATGCGCAAGCAATTCGCACAAGACTGCAAAGCCTTTGTTTCGAGTGAGGGCATAGACGGTATTGACATTGACTGGGAATTTCCCGGTATGACCTTCGGCAGCAATGCCTATGACGAGTTGGTAGATGTGGAAAACTTCACCCTATTGATGAAAGACCTGCGTGCAGCGTTGGGGCAGTCCACCCTATTGACCTATGCAGGTTATTGCATGGACAAGCGTCCCCAAGGCGAAGGCTATAAATATATTGATGTAAAGGCCGTAGACCCGTATGTAGATTTCGTCAATATCATGGCCTATGATCTGGTTGATGCCCCCAGCATCAATCAGCATTGAACAAGCCAAGTAATTACTGGGACTGCCAGCGTTCCGTAGACGAATACCTGAATGCAGGGGTATCTGCCGACAAATTAGTGTTGGGAATTCCGTTCTACGGAAGAGCCGATTTCAATGCCGGCGGCAGCATCAATTATCGGGATATTCTCAACCTGAGTAAGGATGACGGCTATGTCATCGAAAATTGGGATACAGAAGGCAATGTCCCCTATGTCACCAAAAACGGCAGTTTCTACTGTGGTTACGACAATCCCCGCAGTATTGCCGCAAAAGGTGAATGGATATTAAAAAATGGCATGAAAGGCATGATGTTCTGGGATTATGAAGGCGATGACACCATGGGAACTCTACGCAAAGCGCTGTGGAATGCGTCATGAAAAAATAAGTAACTTAACACACATTCTCAGGAGGTTATTCCGGAAATTAGGGTAAGGGTAATTTTGCATACGATCTTCATTCAAGGCAAGAATACTGACGGAATAACCTCCTTTCCTCCTCCAAGACTACAAAACCTTTTTTCATTTAAGTTGTTGAAAGCACATTCATCAAAACCTAACTTAAATGAAAACAATCTTAAAAGCAATGTTTCTGTTGTGCGTAGCCGGACTTCCCTTGTCCACTATCCATGCACAAAAAAAAGAGATCATCGATGACGAAGCCCCCAACGGCATTGTCATAGTTACCATCGACAAAGCGGGCGACGAGATTATCCGCATCATGAATGAGTCACAATTGCCTTACATCCATGACCCGAAAGCTCCCCGCTTCCTATTGATGGACAAACAAGGCAAATTCGCCCTGGGTATCGGAGGGTATGTCCGTGCCACCGGCGAGTATGATTTTGGAGGTATTGTGGATGATATTGACTTTGTTCCTGCCAACATTCCAAGCAGTAGTAAAATCAAAAATCAATTTCAAATGGATGCCAGTACGGCCACTATCTTTCTGAAATTAGTCGGACACACCCGGCTATTGGGTGACTTCACAGTCTATACAGCCGGAAATTTCGAGGAGGAGACAAAACATTCCAGCTACGGAATGCTTATATGTCATTCCGAAATATAACGGTGGGATATACTTACGGCGGTTTCATGGACTTAGGCGCCCTCCCCTCCACCATTGACTTCCAGGGGCCCAACGGTGCCACGTTCTACCGCGCTACACAATTGTCATATACTTATAAAGGGCTGAAAGACTTTCGTTTCCAAGCTTCCATCGAGGCGCCTGCCGTTGACGGCACAACAAGCAGCCAATTCGAAATTGCCCAGCAACGCATGCCGGACTTCACAGCTTCGGCACAATACAGTTGGAACAGCAGCAGTCATTTGCGTGTAGGAGGTATCATCCGCAGCATGACATATACCAGCACGGAAAGGGACAAGGCTTCCAGCGTCACCGGATACGGTGTACAAGCCTCAACGACCTTTAACCTCGGTAAAAAATGGCAGGCATTCGGACAAATCAACTATGGTAAAGGTATCGGGCAATACCTGAATGACATCAGTAATCTGAACGTCGATATTGTCCCCAATCCCGAAAAGGAAGGCAAAATGCAGGCATTGCCCATGCTGGGCTGGTATGCAGGTCTACAATATAACATTTCTCCAAAGGTATTCCTTTCAAGCACTTACAGCATGTCCCGCCTTTACTCTGAAGACGGTTATCCCAACGACCTGCCAAGTACCTACCGCTACGGACAGTATTTCGTAGCCAACGTATTCTGGAACGTAACCCCGAACATGCAGGTAGGCGCTGAATATCTGCGTGGCTGGCGCACCAACTTCGACAATTCCACCAACCATGCCAACCGTATGAACCTGCTTGTACAGTATTCTTTCTAATCCAATATAAAATAAGAAAGAAGCCGCCTCAAATCGATATTTGAGACGGCTTCTTAATATATAAAGGTAGGATTGTGAAATCAGAACTTATAGTCAACACCAAGACCAAACACTTTATTAGTACGGCTATAAACATTCTTGGTGGTTTCACTTATCTTCTTTGTATAATCATCATAGTTTGTCCAAAAATAGGCTATATTCATAGTCAAATGCTTTGTCATTTTGATGGCAGCACCAAACCCCAGTGAATAAGAGTCACATGAAAAACTTATATCACTCTGAAAATCATCAGCCAAGCCATAATCTGTACGCTGATAACCACCACTGATGGTCAGCTGTTTAGCTATATCCCATTCTGCACCAATCAAAATTTCATGTGTGCCATGCTTCAACGCTTTCTGCTTATCATTGGCCATCCCTGCCGCTTTATCAAAAAATGGTGATATTCCAGCGTTGCACGAAGCGTAGGAAGGAATTCATAACCAACAGCTGCAGTCAATAATGCAGGGATATCACTCGGAGTATTCACACCATCCTTATAGTCAGCCAAAGGATTCCCTTCATCTCCCATAGCAGTTCCCATTGCACGCACTTCAGCTTTTTTGGTTTTATTTTCGAGATTAAGACTTGTCATAAACTCGTACTTCAACCCAATATTCCATTTGCCCAACTTCACATCAGCTCCCAAGATAGGGGTCAATCCCCAGCCGGTCTGGTCGCAGTCTAAATCGATACCAACCAATTCCATGCCACCATAAGTAGGAATATTACTGTGTGCTGTTGCAGTCAGAAATCCTTCATACCCACCGGTAAAATAATTCATACGTCCACCGGCAAACACACCTAACCAATCATTAACTTGATACGACAACCCCAATTGCACACCATAAATAAACTGGCTTCCATCCATTGCACTATTGATAGAATACATATTGGGAGTGATTTGACCACCCGAAATAGTATGGACTTGTCCCATCACCATTGAATCGAACATACCCAAACCATCATCAAACGATGCCTTACCGCCACCACCTACAACAGCAAAGCTACCGGAAATAGTCCAGTCTCCTTTTTTATATGCACCTTGAAAACTAGGAATGAAAGGAGCAGAAGCTTTTCCTTTATAATAACGTGTATTCCCATCTTCAATAAACAAGGGAAATGTCGCTTTTATGTTACGGGTCTGATAAGCACTTTGTCCATTCAAAGACAAATAGAGACCATCTTCCGGCAAAAAGGCCAAACCGGCCGGATTAGAATAGACACCGTCAATATCAATGGAAGCACCACGCGCTAACATTCTAAGAAAAGATACATGCTGATTTGTATTTGTTAGGATACCACCCGCAAAAGTTGGAATTGAAACGATTAACATCGCAATGCCAATCAACGAAAATTTTCTCATCTAAATCTTTTTTAATTGTTTTCGGGCGCAAAGGTACAATAATATTGCACATAAAAAATAGTTTTGTGCATAAAGTTATCCTAATATAATACTTTCATTGAAATACCAAATAGTTTCTGATGAAACAAATGGAAATAATTATCATTTTATGAATCCTTCCGGCCACTGAACCATATCAACTTTCCACTTGTTATCTCCCTATAATTATGTAACATTTAAAAAACAACAAATCTCATGGCATACACTATCGCATTTTTTGGCAGCAAACCTTATGATGAAGCGTCTTTCAACGAAAAAAAACAAGGAATATGGTTTTGAGCTCCGCTACTATAAAGGGCATCTTAACAAGCACAACGTTATTTTAACCCAAGGAGTAGATGCAGTCTGTATTTTCGTGAACGACACGGCCGATACCGAAGTTATCCGTCTGATGGCAGACAACGGCGTGAAATTATTGGCGTTGCGCTGCGCCGGCTACAACAATGTAGATTTAAAGGCAGCTGCCGACTGTGGCATTACCGTAGTGCGTGTCCCTGCTTACTCCCCTTATGCCGTAGCAGAATATACCGTTGCCCTGATGTTATCCCTCAACCGTAAAATTCCACGTGCCACCTGGCGGACACGAGACGGAAACTTCTCGCTGCACGGACTTCTGGGCTTCGACATGTACGGAAAAACTGCAGGCATCATCGGCACGGGAAAAATAGCCAAGAAACTGATATGTATCCTGCGTGGATTCGGCATGAATATTCTTGCCTACGACCTCTATCCCGACTATAATTTCGCCCGTGAACATCAAGTGGTATATACCAGCCTGGATGAGCTATATCACAATTCGGATATCATCTCCCTGCACTGCCCGCTGACTGAACAGACCAAATATCTCATCAACGACTATTCCATCAGTAAAATGAAGGACGGAGTAATGATTATCAATACCGGACGTGGACAACTCATCCATACCAACGCCCTGATTGAAGGACTAAAAAACAAGAAAATCGGCTCTGCCGGCCTGGATGTGTACGAAGAGGAAAGCGAATACTTCTATGAAGACCAATCGGACAAAATCATTGATGACGATACCCTGGCGCGGCTACTGTCCTTCAATAATGTCATCGTCACTTCGCACCAGGCCTTTTTCACACGCGAGGCACTGGCAAACATTGCTTCGACAACCTTGCAGAACATCAAAGATTTTATGAACCATAAGCCACTGGAGAACGAGGTCAAGGCATAGTCCCCACTCATTTATAAATTCTTAGACATCGGTTTTTAAACTTTATAGCTTTCCAAAGCGTTACTAGTACATAAACCATTTTAAGAAAAGGAATAAATTATGAAAAAAGTTATAGACAAATCAGACAGCAGAGGTCATTCCCTATATGATTGGCTTGACAGCCACCACACCTTCAGTTTCGACGAGTATTACAATCCCCGCCGGATGAATTTCGGCGCCTTGCGTGTACTGAACGACGACCGTGTGGCTCCGGGAAAGGGCTTCGGCACACATCCTCATAAAAATATGGAAATCATCTCCATTCCCCTGAAAGGGAAACTGAAACATGGGGACAATCATCAGAACAGCCGCATCATCATTCCGGGAGATATACAAACCATGAGCGCCGGCACCGGCATCTACCACAGCGAAATGAACGGCAGTGACACTGAAGCGGTAGAATTCCTGCAAATCTGGGTGATGCCCGAAAAGCTGAACACACCACCCGCATACCAGGACTTCGACGTACGTCCACTCCTGCGCAAAAATGAAATGGCACTAATAGTATCCCCTGACGGCGATGCTCCTGCCAGACTGCTACAACAGACCTGGTTCTCTATCGGTGAAATAGAAGCCGGAAAGAAGATTGACTACCACATGCACCAATCGCATTCCGGTGTATACATCTTCGTAATGGAAGGTGAAGTCAAAGTGGACGGCACAATACTCTCACGCCGTGACGGAATGGGAGTATACGAAACCGGCAGTTTTGAGCTGGAAACATTGAAAGACTCTCACATTCTCTTCATAGAAGTACCGATGTAGCGTGCTTTTGCATAAAATAACAGCTTAAACCGGAAGTTTGTGTAGCGTTTTTTGTAATATTGCGCTATAATTCAATCCGTAAATGAAACTTGATTACATCTACCATAGCGGCTTCGCGATTGAAGCGGACGGAGTGACGGTCATTATCGATTACTATAAAGATTCCTCGGAAGAGGTTTTCAATAAAGGTATCGTGCACGACTATCTCTTGGAAAAGCCGGGCGTACTCTACGTACTATGCTCGCATTTCCATCCCGACCACTTCAATCGCGAAGTTCTTTCATGGAAAAAACTGCGGCCCGACATCCGCTACATATTCTCCAAAGACATCCTGAAGCACCGCCGCGCCTCAGCGGAAGATGCCACCTACATCAATAAGGGCGACACCTACGAAGACGAACATATCCGTATCCAGGCCTTCGGTTCTACCGATGTGGGTATCTCCTTCCTGATAGACCTGCAGGGCAGGCGACTGTTCCATGCCGGTGACCTAAACAACTGGCACTGGAGCGAGGAATCTACTCCGCAGGAAATACGCAAGGCCGAAGGTGACTTTCTGGCCGAAGTGAGAGAGCTGCAGCAAACTGCACCTGCCGTAGATGTAGCCATGTTTCCGGTGGACAGCCGTATCGGAAAAGATTATATGCGTGGAGCAGAACAATTCGTGGAACGAATAAAAATCACTATATTTGTACCGATGCACTTCAGCGAAGATTATCAGGGAGGCAACGCTTCCGGCAGTTTGCCGAGAGCAAGGGATGCCGCTTTCTGAGCATTGCACACCGTGGTGAAAGTTTCGAACTCCCCAACTTGTAGCCATAATTCGTAAATTAATAATTAAAACACATACTATTATGAAAAATTTGACACAACTTCTTTTTACACTGTTTTGCCTTTGTCTGCCGGCCATGCTGCAGGCGCAGGATAAGGACGACAGTAAATATCTGGCCGGTGCTGTTCCCGAGGTGGACGGCAAAGTGGTATTCACCAAAGAATTCAGCATCCCCGCATGTCTCAGGATGAAATCTACGAACGTCTGCTCGGCTGGATGGATGCCCGTCTGAAAGAGAATGAAAATACCAGCCGTGTAGTATTCTCAGACAAAGAGAAAGGACAAATTGTAGGTATCGGGGATGAATGGATTGTATTCAGTTCTACGGCTCTGTCATTAGACCGTACCAAAATCCTTTACCAGCTGACTGTGACCTGCCAACCGAAAAGAGCGTGCTCGAAGTAGAAAAGATACGGTTTAACTACCGCGAAGGAAAAGAAAAATATACCGCCGAGGAGTGGATTGTAGACAAGTATGCCTTGAACAAGGCGAAGACCAAACTGGTACGCGGACTTGCCAAGTGGCGCAGAAAAACCGTAGACTTCGTTGATGACCTTTGCCTGGGAGCAGCAGAAGCATTGAGCGCCACCACTGCCAAAGCTCCGGTAGAAGAAAAGAAGGAAGAAAAGAAAGAGGTGAAAGCTGTCGTCAATTCCGGTCCGACGGTAATCACCCCGAAGAAACAAGTTACCGTGGAACCTGCCCAGGCTGCTGAAAAGGCATCCGAAGCATCGTGAAAGATGCCCAAGTCATCGAAGTGCCCCAAGTCAAGAAACCTGCCGCACTGGTTCCTGCCCAAAAGAGCCAGCAGCAAGAATACAAGACCATAGCCCCCGAGCAATTGTCAGCCGATGCCATCCAGACCGGAGCAGGCAAATTGGTTATCGTCATCGGCCAAGAGCCTTTCAACATGACCATGATGACAGCAAACTCCGGAGGTTCTTTGGGCAAAGTCAACGGCAAACCAGTTGTATTCAGCATACTGTCGCCCGACCAGCGTATGAACAAATGGAAAAAGCAGAAAGCTATACCATCCGTTTCTATCCTACGGGACAGACAGAGCCTACGGTTATTCTGGAATGTAAGAAGCTGCCTTCACCGGCAACGATGGAAGGTATGCCACGCACGTATGTAGGCGAAATTCTGAAAGCAATGGTCAAATGACCGCACACGCAGACTGCAAATTGTAAATAATCAAATCAGGAATAAACAAATGGAAATAAAAAGTAAATTCGACCATTTTAATATCAATGTCACCAACCTGGAACGTAGCATCGCATTCTACGAAAAGGCACTGGGCCTGAAAGAACATCATAGGAAAGAGTCGTCCGACGGCTCTTTCACTCTGGTCTATCTGACCGACGGCAGTACCGGCTTCCTGCTGGAACTGACCTGCTTGAAGGAGCACCCACAAGCCTACGAATTAGGAGAGAACGAGAGTCACCTCTGCTTCCGCGTATCCGGCGATTACGACGCCATACGCCAATACCATAAGGAAAACGGATGGGTATGCTTCGAAAACACTGCAATGGACTGTACTTTATCAATGACCCGGATGACTATTGGATTGAGGTACTGCCGGAGAAATGATATTTTACATCACTAAAACAACGAAATATATGAGTATAGAAGAAGCGATGATGGGTGGTATTGTCTTCAAAGGCAAAAAGGACAAACCTAAAGAAGAAAACAAGATAAAGACCAAAGCCAAGAAGAAAACCTACATTACCGGGCAACACGGTTCCGCCTCAGCCAAAATGAAAGCAGAAATCCGCCGCAAACGCGCTAACAGACATAAGAAATGATAAATACAGCCTTATTGCCTGCCGACAAGGACCCGATGGGCGCAGCCATAGCCGATTACTTCAAACGGCATAAAGCCGACCGCCTACGCGTGTTCTCTTCACAATTCGATGAGGACGAAATTCCCGTCGAAGAGCTATTCCGCACAGAAAAGCAAATGCCCTTGCTGGAGCGTACTGCTCTGCAAATGGCAACCGGAAGGATTTTGGATGTGGGTGCCGGCAGCGGTTGCCATAGCCTTACCCTGCAAGAAGCCGGAAAAGAGGTCCATGCCATCGACATTTCCCCGCTTTCCGTGGAAGTGATGAAGCAGCGAGGTGTGCGTAGCGTGTCACAAACCAATCTGTTCAATGAACAGTTTGCCGATGAATACGACACTATCCTAATGCTGATGAACGGTTCCGGCATTATCGGAAAATTGGAGAATCTGCCTGATTTTTTCCGGAAGATGAAGCTGCTGCTCCGGCCTGGAGGCTGTGTTTTAATGGATTCCAGCAACCTGAGCTATCTGTCGAAGAGGAAGATGGCAGTATTGTTATCAACCTTGCCGGTGATTACTACGGAGAGGTAGACTTCCAGATGCAATACAAGAATGTCAAAGGCGACTCCTTTGACTGGCTCTATATCGACTTTCAGACCCTGAGCATCTATGCTGCCGAAAACGGCTTCAAAGCAGAGCTGGTGAAAGAGGGTACACATTATGACTATCTTGCCAAACTATCCCGACAAGCATAAAAGTGAAGTGCCCCCTAAAAGTTTTTGTCTAACTTTTAGGGGGCACTTCCTTTTTATATCTTGCCTATTCCTACTATTCAGAAAGCATTCCGTCAATCTCCTTCACCAAAGAAGCAAATTCTTCAGGGTTATACAAACGTGTCAGCTTCACAATACGCCCTTCCTTATCAATCAGGACATTGCGTGTGATACCTGCCTTGCGGAGCGCATACTTCGCAAATATATCCGCTCCCGGGTCCAGACCCAAAGGATAGGTCACTCCGGTTGACTTACCAAAAGCAATCACTTTCTCCAACGGCTCGTCACGGTCGATGCCAATCAGCATAAATCCGGATTCGACTTATGCTTCAGCCATATATCCTTCTCAATGAAAGGCATCTCCTTACGGCACACTCCACACCAGCTTGCGGTAAACTGCAACATGACCACCTTCCCACGAAGTTCCGAAAGGGTAATGCTTTTCCCATCCGTCAGCTTCACTGTAAAATCAGGAGCCATCTCCCCTACCTTAACGATGTAGCCGGTACTGTCCGCCACTACATCCTGCGCCTTGCCTGCCATGCTGCACATAGCAAACAGACAGAAAATCAGAAATCCAACTTTTTTCATTTTATTCAATCTTTAATAAGTAAGCTGTAACTATTCAGCGAATGATATTTTATAGAATGGGCAAACAATTCCCTATAACAAAAAACTCCGAAACACTTTTAAAAAGCAGTTTCGGAGTTTTATTCTTCGAGGTACCTGGCATAATATGTACACCATTTGCACCCAACAAATTAACAATCTGACGGGACGCAAACGAGATGCAAATTCCATAAATTCCCAACATTTTTAAACTCCGTTCCATATTACTTATTCATCAAAACTTGAATCAGTCTTTCTTTCTCACTAAGCAATTGCTTAAGATGTTCTATCTCCTTATTCTGATCTGCCATGATACCAGCAGTGGCATTACCATATACAGAAGCGGCACTTCCATCACCGTTTACAATTGATTGATTTAATTGACAGTCATCATCAAACCAATATGTGATAGGAACTTTAAAGATATTAGAGAATTCTATAATTTGATCAGAGTCAAATTTAGTAGCATTATAATATTGATACACACGCTGCTCTGATTTACCTATCATTTCTCCAAACTCCTTTGCATTAATACCTTTTCTCTTTAGAATTTTCTTTAATTTATTTCCTATTATTTCACTCATAATCAGAGTATTAAAAATTAAAACTAAAATAATGCAAAGTAAAGCATAATAGATAAATGAGAACAGATACAATTTGCACAATATCAGCGGGTACAGATTTTCGGAACCAAGTATTATCCCGATTGTATCGCCTACCGAAAGAATCAAACGGACAGTTATCAATAGAAAGACAGGACTGATACTTGCGTCGAAGTTATTCTAGCCGAACCTCAATTAACCAAGCGTGAGAAAGAAATACTAATATTAATTCGGCAAGGTTTTCT
>ENA-OQCS01000189-OQCS01000189.1-human-gut-metagenome-genome-assembly--contig:-NODE-189-length-32932-cov-6.907362_pt1 | contig 32932 bp, 29 predicted proteins | sample MGYA00242757_ERZ504575 | MGnify/ENA primary metagenome ERZ504575 (study PRJEB26092, sample SAMD00036297) | human gut metagenome | host: Homo sapiens | study: EMG produced TPA metagenomics assembly of... | reverse complement strand
GATCAATGTAGCACAGAGTATACATTAACGGAGAAGGCGGAAACTTTTCTGGAAGAACATGATGATTTTTCCCTGCTTCACCAGAACTGGTAATACCGGATGAAATGATAGATGCAGAACTGGATTTTCGCCATATCAACAAAATCCATCCAGATATGGTGATAAGCTGATGAGAATTTCGGACGCATACGTAATACAGGTTCAGGAAGAGGAAATGGAAGAAGGACATTATCTGACATGGCTAAATCTGATAGATGGAGAAGAACAGCAGTATTCTGTTTATTATAATGGAGAATTGGATGATGTTTTCGAGGATGATACAGTAGAAGTAACCGGTCTGCCGCTTGGAACCAGTTCATTTGAGAATACCGAGGGTGGAGACACGCTTGTTGTTGTATTAGCGGGCTGTAGGGTTAACAATATTGATTAAATGGAAATAAACTCAGAAAAAAGTCACAAATGATATTGAAATAAATGCCTGTATGTAGTATAATCAGACGCAAATAAAAGAAAATTCTTCGGGGTTGTGGTGATCAGCATCAGCTGAGATTCCCTACCGGCGGTTATAGTCCGCGACCCGCTTAGGCGGCTGATCTGGTGGAATTCCAGGACCGACAGTATAGTCTGGATGAGAGAAGAACACGCGATATTTACCATACGTGCTCATTACCCCGGATATGATCCGGGGTTTTTATATGTTGAAGAAAATCTTCATTATATAGAAAGCTTGTGGAATTTTCTTTTAACAGGATATGAGACATATCCATAAAGAATAATTTCAAAGGAGAGAAACAGTATGAGTGAACAGGTATTAAGAAATGGAAATGCGATGGCAAGGAGTAAGACGAGAACCGTTACACAGATAGCCATGCTTGGCGCTATCGCAGGAATTTTAATGAATCTGGAGTTTCCGCTTCCTTTCCTGGCACCGACTTTTTATCAGCTGGATTTTTCAGAAATCCCGGTACTGGTTGGCTCATTTGCAATGGGACCGATCGCAGGTGTACTGATCGAGCTGGTGAAGATTCTTGTGCATCTGGTAACAAAGGGCTCTATGACAGCAGGTGTAGGCGATGTGGCAAACTTCATCTTTGGATGTACATTTGCAGTTCCGGCAGGTCTGATCTACCGCTATAAATCTGTTAAGAGCAGAAAACATGCAGTGATCGGAATGGCTGCCGGAACTGTACTTACAGCAGTAGTTGCATGCTTTATTAATGCATTTGTTCTGCTGCCGGCTTATGGTAAGGCTTTTGGAATGCCGATCGAGGCATTTATTGAAATGGGAGGAGCTGTGCACAGCTCTGTGAACAGTCTGCTTAGCTTTGCAGCACTGATTATTTTCCCATTCAATATCTTTAAATACACACTGACATCCCTGATCGTATTCTTTATTTATAAGAGAATCCGTGTAGTGCTTAAAGGGGACTGATGGCAGACATGTCTGACGGAAGGGGAGCAGTGAAGGTCATCTTCTGTCCTGTGATGGGATGGGGGAATTCCATGTGGTAGGAATGTAAGGCCTGGCGGGTGATGTGTTCCATGTCAGGGTTGTAGAGGTAATCTCCAATCAGGGGATAGCCCAGATATTTCATATGGATACGGATCTGATGGGTGCGGCCGGTTTCCAGCTGAAGGGAGACCAGGCTGTGCCCATTTTCTTTTTTTACCAGTTTATAATGGGTGATGGCTTCTTCTCCATGGTCAAAATCTACGGTGCGCTCAATGATGGAGCCTTCTTTGCGGGAAAGAGGTGCTGTGATGGTTCCTGTGGGTGGGGTGAGGTCACCCTTTACGATTGCCAGGTATTCCCTGTGTACCAGGCGTTTTTTTGTCATATCGGCCATAATGCTGGCGCTGACAGGTGTTTGGAAATTACGGTAAGTCCGGAGGTATCCCGGTCCAGGCGGTTGCTGCAACGGAAGATAAAAGGCTTTCCCTGATCCTGGTAGTACCATGCCAGGGCATTGGCAGGGAGTTATAGTAGTTTTTCATGGAGGGATGGATAGCATTCCGGCAGGTTTGTTGATCACCAGGATGTCTTCATCTTCATAAACAATGTTCAGGGGAAGCTTTACCGGTGGGATTTTCTCTGAGGATTCTGTCTCGCAGATACAGACCTGGAGATGGTCGCCTGCAGCCAGAGTCTGACGCATATAGTAGTGGATTCCGTTTACCAGGATACTTTGAGGCATCCGTTTGATTTCTGTGAAATTCTGCCGGGAGTATCCCTTTCTTCTGAGAAATTGTTCTACCCGAAGTCCGTTCTGGGATTCCGGGATTGTATATTCTATGGTTCGGTTCATAAGTTTCTCCTTTTGGGTGTGAAATATAGAAAGATATGGAGATTTCGGAATTATAGGAACAGCAGATCGTGATTAATGGTTTTATAAAATAATCTTCTGCATTCTGGGAGATCCTGTGTCTGGCCCAGCACCCACATCATTTTGGTAACAGAAGCTTCCAGAGTCATGTTATAGGATTCCAGTATGGGAAATTTCTCCTTGATCACTTTTCCAACCTGGTAGACTTCCATATCGCTGCCCTCATGGGTTACCTGAGTAGCCATGCATACCAGTTTACCGGCAGAGATCCAGTCTGAAAGTGCATTCAGAAAACTGTCATTGCCATAGTTTGGAAGAACGCCTACGCTAAAGGATTCGATGATAAGCCCGTCATAGGAGCCTGCCAGAGTGTCCAGGATCCGTCCGTCAGTTCCGGCAATTACTTTGCCGCCAAATACAATGGAGATACCGTGAGCCCTGTCGTGGGAGGCAAAACGCAGGCTGTCCAGCAGATTGGAGCGGGCATCTGTGATTGCCAGGTCAATGGACTGGAAATTACATTTTATTGCTTGATTCTTGGAACAGTAATTCATGACTGGACGGAAAAATAAAACAGGAGAATGTACATCAGCAATTCCCTGAGTGAAAATCCTTTTATCTCCTCATTATCCCAGACGCCGGCAGGATAGCAGCTGGCAAGGAAGGTATCCGGACCACAGTAAAGCCCATAGAGAAGCAGTCTCTTTCCTTCGCGGATTCCTTCCGGTTCCATGATCAGTCCCCAACGGAGCTGATCCATCAGATGGAGGTAGAGAGACACACATAGAACCAGATTGCTGTTACGGTTCCTGGAGAGAAAAACATCTTCCAGTGCAGAGGCCTTTTCAAAACAGACATTCCAGGTGTTGAAAAATGACTGGTGTTCTTTATAAAAATCCCACATGATACCTGGGGTGATTCCATATCTGGCAGTTCGGATAAGTACCTGGAACTGCCTTGCACCGCTGGCTGCGGTCTGTTTCAGAAGTGCCTGTGTGACTGCAGTGCTGACTGTTCTGCCGATAAGCTCTCCTAGTTTGGAATGTCCGGAGGCGTCTGTGAGGGTGGTTTTTCCATCCATACAGGCTGCGATCACAGTTCCGTCTGTGCCTGAGCCGGTAGCGATTTCCTCAGAATAGCAGCTTCCAAGTAAAAGATGGGAAACAGCAGCAGCTTTTGCTTCTGAACAGAGCATCAGTGCCCGGCCTATGGCCGCGTCTGTAAGGTTCTGGTTGATATATACAAAAATATTGATGGTTCCGGGAGGCAGCATTTCATAAAAACCATTGTGCTCACAATAGGAGGAAGGGTCTCCCGGACACATTCCATTGGAATCAATTCCTCCTGTGACAGCAGCAGTTACAGATAATTCCTGATGCCGGAGCGTTTCCACTGCGCAGAGCTCTGTCCAGGCGGCTGTGCTCAGTGCGGTGGCAGTCTGTGGGTTGATTTCCAGTCTTTGTGCATGTACCATCAGATCCTTCTCATAGGTATCTCCCAGCATTTCGCATTCATAATCACCGTTCATGCAGTTAATATTTAGTGCATGGGTAAGATGTGTGGTGATTCCGCCGTTCAGAGGACTGGTGCTGAGAACCTTTGTCCTTCCTGGAAAAGTAAAAATCGTACTTCCGTTTTTCTGACTGTAAGTAAATATATCATTCATTATAATGCCTCTCTAATATTCAAAGATATTCCACTTTAAATCCGGACTCCTGACAATATCGGTCTGCTTTGGAGCCTTTATAGCAACGGATCGTAGCTGCACGGTTAATGATCCATTCTCCGATATACTCCGGATCATGGCGGATTTCCAGGTACTGCAGGCGGTTACATCCGTGAAAAACCCATTTTCCGATATAACGGACATTAGGCGGGAGAGTAACAGTAATCAGGTTATTACATTTGAAAAAAGCACTTTCATCCAGAATTTCCAGTGAATCGGGGAGCTCCAGGGAAGTCAGGCCACAGGAATAAAAAGCCTGATTACTGATTACCTTCAGATTTTCCGGAAATGGACTTCACTCAGATTTTTGCATTTGTAAAAGCTGCCGTTACCTATCTCCTGAACCGAATCAGGAAAAGAGATTTCTCTTAATGCAGAGCATTCTGAAAAGGCGTCTGCCTGGATTTTAAGCAGCCTGCTTTCATTGGAAAAAAGAGTTTCTGATAATTTGTGGGCGTTGCGGAGCATGCCCTTTGAAATTGTGGAAATATATTGAGGGATATAGATAGAGGATAAAGTGGTACAGTCGGAAAATGCTTCCTTTCCAATCTAGCACAGACTTCAGGAAGAAGCAGATGTTTCAGGCGGCTGCATCCCGAAAATGCGTTTGAGCCGATCTGTTTCAGACCATATGGAAATGAAACAGACTGGATCATGGATCTGTTCTGGAAGGTTTTTTCAGAAATAATGGTACAGTTTGCCGGAATGTCTATGTCTCTTTTTAAATATGGGGTACAGTTACAGCGTTGAAGTGTCAGGTTTTGTTTTCTGCCGGATATATTGTATGTCATAAAAAAAACTCCTTTGCAATAGAATATTTGTTTTCTCTGCAACGGAGCAATGTAATACTTTCATAAACGGGCAGGTTGATGAAATGCATGAGCAAAAACCGTCAGGTTGCCGATACTCCGTATTCCGGTAAGAAACAGAGAAAACATCTGGTAAAAAGGGATCTTTCTTTAGTACAAAAATGGGTACACTAAATAAGATCACCCTTCCACTTCCCATTGCGTGTAGTTGGTGGCGGCAGCCTTAAGCAGGTATTCTGACTCACGCAGTGACGCTGTAATCTCTCCTTCTCACATGATAATATGCAATGGATATGAGACCCAGCTGCACGTATACAGCAGCACGACTGTCCAGGATTCTGACCTGATTCCCTCTTGGCTGAAGGTCCGACATCCTGTGCCGTGACCAGCAGAACTTAAAACCGGTAATTGTTAATAAATATTCAATTTGTTCTTATTATAAATGTTTTGTAAAAAAAAAGCAATCATTTTTTACAAAATATGACAAAAATGATGAGTACTGGTTGTGTGAAAATATATGATTAATATTTGACATTTATTTTTCAGTGTTGAATATTGGATATGAGAAAATAAGTCTTGCTTTTCAGAATAATGTAATTTAAACTGTAGTCATAGTGAAAATTTATCACCTGCCGCCTGATCTGGCATTTCAAGGCAGGATTATCTGGCGTTCGCGACATTTTCACCAGAATTTTTTATTTTATAATACTGACAAAACAAAATTGTTGTGGGTATCGTGATATTCTGCCTTTTTGTTTTGTCTGAAGGAGAGGAGGCAGAAACAATTAAAAGTGAATTTTTTTGTAGTCAACCGTAGTTCGGGGTTTTAGAAAGCTTGTGAAAATGCTATAATGAAAGCGAGGGATTTAATGAATAATACGATCTTCGATGACGTATTTCGTACAATGGTTGAGAAGATACCGCAATTAGCAGTACCGTTAATTAATGAAGTATTTCAGACTTCATATCCGGAGGATGTAGAGATTATACAGCTTCGAAATGAGCATCATCAGGAGAATGGTGAGATTATTACAGACTCCTGCCTGAGGATTGGAAGGAAGTTGTATCATATCGAATGTCAGAGTGTTGATGATACCACAATGGCAATCCGGATGATCGAGTATGATTTTGCTATTGCTTTAGATTCGGCCAGAAAGTACGGACGCAGATACCGGATGGAGTTTCCAAAGTCCTGCGTGTTATATTTACGAAGCGGGAAAAATACGCCTGATTTTCTGGAAGTGGAAGTAGTATTCCCAGATGGAAAGATACAGGTGTACCGTATCCCTACTGTAAAACTTAATGAATATACAAAAGATAAAATTTTCGAGAAGAATCTGCTGATGTTTCTGCCGTTTTATATTATGCGGTATGAGAAAGAGATACATAGAATAAATCAAGATCAGGAAAAGCTGCAGTCTTTGTTGGATGAATACGAAGATATCCGAGTAATGCTGGAAAAAGAACTGACAGAAACAGGAAGGCAGAGTTATACACGAATTTAAATAAACTGATTACAAAAATATCGGATTACATTTGCCGTGATGAGGAAGTAGTCCGGGAAAGGTTAGGTGAGACTATGGGTGGAAAAGTGTTAGAATTGGAATCTGAAAGATTACGTGCGGAAGGAAAGGTTCTGGGAGAGTCTATTGGAGAAGCACGTGGAGAGGCAAGAGGAAAAGTCATTGGAGAGCTTCAGGGTGAGGCGCGTCTTGGAGTCTTGATCAATCGTCTGATCCTGGATGGAAGAAGTGCGGAAGTACAGGGTGCTGCGACGGATGCTGAGAAGCGGAAAGAACTTTATAAAGAATACGGTATATAATTAGGGACTCCTCTGGTTGGTCGCGGATAAGTGATTAGCTCAGGGGAGTTTTTAGATTCAAAAGGGACGCGCAGAAAAAGCGTTTGTTTCCTATGCGGTTTCGGACATTAAGATATTCTAAGCCGCCAGTAATCTGCTAAAAGCATGAGCCGCCTTATCAAACTCGCTCCGTTGCAAACTTCGCTCAGACAGTGAAGCAGTCGGCTCATAACGCAGATTTCTGCCAGCTAAGAATATCTAAATATCTTGCAAATGCATAGGAACAAACGCTTTTTCTGCGCTGGTTACTGGATATATGGTTAATATTTGAAAACACTTTTTGGGTGCTAGTGAGAAAATAAATCTTGCTTTTCAGAACAATATAGTCTAAACTGTAGTCATAGTAGAATTTATCACCTGTTGCCTGATCTGGCATTTCAAGGCAGGTTCATCTGACATTCGCTAACATTTTCATTAAAATATTTCAAAATTTGTAACACGGACAAGACTGAATGGATGCGAAAGAATAATATTCTGTCTTTTTGCCTTGTCTGAATGAGAGGAGGTGGAATTGATTAAAAATGAATTATTTTTTCAGTTATCAGTAGTTCGGGGGTTTTAGAAAGCCTGAAAAAGTGTTAAAATGAAAGCGAGGGATATAATGAATAATACGATCTTCGATGACGTATTCCGTACCATGATTGAGAAAATACCGCAGTTGGCAATTCCTTTAATCAATGAGGTATTTCAGACTTCATATTCGGAGGATGTAGAGATCATACAGCTTCAAAATGAGCATCATCAGGAGAATGGAGAAATCATCACAGACTCCTGTCTGAGGATTGGAAAGAAGCTGTATCATATCGAGTGTCAGAGTGTTGATGATTATACGATGGCAATCCGGATGATCGAGTATGATTTTGCGATTGCGTTAGATTCAGCCAGAAAGTACGGACGCAGATACCGGATGGAGTTTCCGAAGTCCTGCGTGTTATATTTACGAAGCGGGAAAAATACGCCTGATTTTCTGGAAGTGGAAGTAGTATTCCCAGATGGAAAGATACAGGTATACCGTATCCCTACAGTGAAACTTGATGAATATACGAAAGATAAAATATTCGAGAAAAATCTGCTGATGTTTCTGCCGTTTTATATTATGCGGTATGAGAAAGAAATACATAAAATAAATCAAGATCCGGAAAAGCTGCAGTCTTTGTTGGATGAATACGAAGACATTCGAGCAACGCTTGAAAAAGAACTGACAGAAACAGGAAGAGCAGAATTATACACGAACTTAAATAAGCTGATCACAAAAATATCGGACTATATCTGTCGGGATGAAGATATGGTTCGGGAAAGGTTAGGTGAGACTATGGGTGGAAAAGTGTTAGAACTGGAATCTGAAAGATTGAAGGCATTGGAGAATCTATAGGGGAGGCCCGTGGAAAAGCCATTGGAGAATCTATAGGAGAAGCGCGAGGAAAAGTTATTGGAGAATCCATAGGAGAAGCGCGAGGAAAAGTCATTGGAGAGCTTCAGGGTGAAACGCGTCTTGGTGTTTTGATCAATCGTCTGATCCTGGATGGAAGAAGTGCGGAAGTTCAGGGTGCTGCGACGGATGCTGAGAAGCGGAAAGAACTTTATAAAGAGTATAATATGTAACGCAAAGGAAACTTCCTTCTGCTGGTCGGAAAATAAGAATAACTGGCAGGAGGAAGTTTTTGGTCATCTTTGGATTTTCATTTATGTAAAATTCTGAAAAAGATTGACAAAGCACTGGGTGGGTGTTAAGATTAGTTTGTTAAATAAATAGCGTTTAGCGCATATGTACAGCTTATTACTACGGTAATGATTGAAGAATCGTTGGGTGAGAATCCCAAACAGGGTTCCGTTCCCTTGCAGTATATTTAGTCTGCAGTTCACTGTATTCTTGTAATGGTATTCAAAGGGAATACTATAATGCGAAGGATATGAGTGAAAGTTCAATCTGTACATTATATTCCCTGCCAGTATGGTGGGGATTTTTTTGCACTTTGATAACTGAATATCGGAAGTCGCTTTTTATCCCTTTAGTTTTCGGAAATCCGGTGAGATACCGGTACGGTTTATCCCCACTGTAATAAGGACGAACACTGCGAAACCATTGGAAAGATCCTTTCCGAGAAGGGCGGCAAGTAGGTTGGAACTTTAAGTCAGGAGACGGACTTTAGTAAAAATAAAAAACAAACATCTGTAGGCATAACGGAGGTTTATTTTTTATACCCTTTCTTATGGAAAACAGGTATCAAACGTGGTCTGAAAAGGCTGCGAAATGATATATTTTGCAGGATAACCTGCAAAAAATAATACATTTAATTAAGGAGGAAACAAAATGAACATGAAAGTAAGAAAAAGCGTGATTGCATTCTTAATGGCAACAACAATGGTAGGAAGCACAGCAGTACCGGCTATGGCAGGTCAAATTACCGTAAAGATTCAGGCAACAGGATTGCAGGGAGAAAGTTCTGAAAACATAGACACAATCCTTTCTGACTCATTAGATATTGCTGACACTGGAAGTGTAACTGCTATGGACGTATTAAAAGAATTAGCAGCACCAGGTGAAGGAAAACCTGTCGAAGATATCAGAGTTATTGATGAAGAGGGAAATAAAAGAACTTATTATCGAAAGGGATTACTGGAATGGTATAAGAGCGAATACGGAAATTATATTTCTGCAATCAAATTAGACGGGCATAATAATAGTTTAGTTGGAAAATTTTCGGCGAAAACGGAGCAGCAATTGATGAGTCATTAACGGGTAATAAAGGATTAGCCAATAATAGAGGTGCATATTTTAAACTCTTTGATTTAAATCAGACAGAAACAAACGACATGAAGGTAACTGAAAATTCAACTTGGAACAATACAGTACATTTTGCGAATTATTTATCTGAAAAAGATTACAACGATTATTCTGGTTGGATGTGTGTAATTGATAACAGTACTTATAACAATGGCGTAGATACCGTGCTTTCTGATGGAAAAGATCATACCTTACATTAGATTTCTCTATGATGATGGGATTGGATTTAGGATTTGACAGCTATGTAAAAGCTGCTGATGGTACATGGGTTCCTGTAAGCGGATGGAATTAAACCAGATTAACACGTTAAACAATTAAACAAGATCTATAGGAATTAGACTACAAGAAATTGTAGTCTTTTTCTTGTGTATATAGGAAATCAGTATGAAAAATAATAAATGTATAAAAATTTGGCAATATATTTTGTTCGGTATAGCGCTCGTAATGATACTTATAAATTGTCGCATAGTTAAAGCAGATACCACAGAATTACGACAAAATGATAAAGGGCAATACTGCATCAGTACAGCAGAAGAATACTATTTTTTTGTAGAAAATTATCGTAATGCTCCATATAAAACAAGTACAGTTATCTTGACTAATGACATTGAAATAACAAATCAAGTAACTGGTTTGGGAACATTTTCAGGAATTTTCGACGGACAAGGGCATACTATTACATATTCTGCAACTGACAGAACTCTTAATAAAAAAGGAATTTCAGTAATTTCATTTAGCCTAGATTCCAATGGTGTACTTGAAAATCTAAAAATTAAAATAGAACAAACAAAGCTATATGTAGGGGATGTTACTTATTCAAACATAGTATTTTCAAGTAATAATGGTCTTATAAAAGGTCTTAAAGTTACTGGAAATGTAATTTTAGTATGCGATGATTTAACAACAAGATGGAATGTAGCAACGGGTATAGGAGCAGGAAGGGGAAAAGTAGAAAACTCTGAATTTTCCATCAGTTATGGTTTAGAAAGCACTATGACATCTGACGAAATAGCACAAAAAATTATTGATAAAAAAACTCTTTGGGAAATATGTCAGCTTGGAATTAAAGCTTCTTCACGTATACAATATAAAAATTGTGTAAATCATGGATGCTATAGCGAAAAAATATCTGAAATAGCAGAAAAAATATCTGAGAAATTAGACCCTGAATCAAATTTTTCAGCAGGAATATATGTAGTATATTCATTTCGTGCCAACGAAAGCTCTACAATTACAAATTGTTATTATGATAAAGATATTTTCAAAGATATTCGTGTTGTTACCGAAAAAACCAAAAGACTTTATAGCAGTAAAGAATTCCCTAATTATGAGGAATTAGGGAAAACAACTGCTGAAATGAAAGTAAAAGAAACCTATATCGGTTTCGATTTCGAAAAGGTATGGTCAATTTCACCAGATGTAAATGACGGTTATCCATACTATGATCCAAGAACAGTTGAAATAACTTTAGAGGTTCAGGCAGATGCAGAACCCAAAGTATGGAAAACCAATTATGATCGTGATTATAACCGTTTCAAAGATTATTCCACGAATTATCATTTTCCATATCGTGTTGAAATAATCGATGGCACAAAAACTAATATCTACGACGATGGTGATAATAACAAAGTTACTATAAATGGTGCAAAAATTGTCAATCAGACAGAAGAGACAAAGGAATTGATTGATAAATATGGTATCAAAGCAATATGTAATCCTGAAACAGATATTGAATCAGCTACTGTAGACACCAGCTTTTTAGGTCAGCGTCCTTTAACAGTGAAATGGATTAAAGAACCGGTTCTGCAGTTTGACGAAGGCCAGGAAGCACAGGCGGAAGAAGACGGATATACTTTCAAGATAAAAGTAATAAACGGTACTTGTGAAGTCAAAGATAATAGAGATGCAAGCGCAGCAGATGATCCGGCTAACTGGGAAACATATCTGACCAAAGCGGAAAAAGCCATCAAAATTATTCTGGATTACTGCAAAGATAAAAATGCGTTTGGACCTAAAGATTCACCTTCTTATGAAAACACAGATATCTGGGCAATCTTTACTGCAGCCAGATGTGGTTATGTTCCATATGACGATAGTACCTATTTTGACAGATGGTTTACAAATACTAAAGTTTATCTGCAGGAATTAAAAGATTCCGGATCAGATTTATCCAAATGGCAGGCAACAGATCTTTCAAAACTGATTCTTGCTATTGAAGCAATCGGATATGATCCAAGAGATATTTCTTCTGTAAATCTTCTGGATGCAGTAGGAAACAGAAATGGTGATAATTATCTTAATACGGAGTATGCGATTCATGCCATTAAATCAGGTGGCTATACCTCATCTACTTTTACTGATGATGCAATGGCAGAATGGGTACATAAAAGAGCTGAAAGTCTTCTGAATGCAGATAATGGTTCATTTTCAAATGCAGATAACACGATGAACTGGCAGCCGTTGGTTTACTGGTATGGTAAAGATGGTTTTGGAGATGTAAAGAAAGCTATTGATCAGCATTACACAAACTTCCGGAAATTGCGCAGCGTGCAACAGGTTCTTTCTGTACCGCAGGGTTTGAAACAGGATGTATGTCCTATGGAAATAATGCATGGAATGATGCACAGGCATTGATTTTCGCATCCATCTATAATGTAAATGTATTAGACCGCAGTACAGGATTTACAAAAAATGGAAACAATCTCCTGGATGCATTCTTTGATCTGGTTGATGTGGATGGAGAGGTAGATGGAAGTATTCATGGATTTACTAACTATGACGTTCCACAGATTGCCCGCGGATTAAATGCGTTTGTCCGTCAGCGCAAAGGACAGAAAAACTTCTGGGATTTCTCAGATGTTAAAGTTCCAACCAAAACTGTCAACGACCTGATTCTTGCGCTTAATGATAACAGCACAAAAGAACAAGTCCAAGCAGCAAGAGACGCTTACGATGCATTAGACGAAACACACAAATCAATCTTCAATAAAGACACACTGAGAAAGCTCCTTTCTGCCGAGAACGGCAAAGGCGATTCTATTGACAAAGTAATCGCAGCCATCGATGCTCTCTCGGCAGCAGATAAGCTGACACTGGAAAACAAAGACGCCGTTGTAAATGCAAGAAATCTCTATGATGCACTTGATGATGAAGCCAAATCTGTAATCTCCAATTATTCTAAGCTGACAGCAGCAGAAGCTAAGATAAAAGAACTGGAGAAACAGCAGGAGCAGAAAGAAAAGGATAAGGCAGCAGCTGAGAAGGTAATCGCAGCGATTAATGCCCTTCCTTCCGCAGATGCCTTAACTCTTGATTCGTACGTTCTGCAGCTTCTTGACAACATACAGGCAGAGTATAACGCACTGACTGAAGCACAGAAGGCACTGGTAACTAACTACAGCGTTTTACAGGCACTGAGAAGCCTGATTCCTGATCTGAAAGCTGCAGCCGCAGTTGTAGATAAGATCAATGCAATCGGTGAAGTGACTTCCGATAATTATCAGAAGAAACAAGCTCTTGTCATAGAAGCCAGAACCGCTTATGATGCACTGACAGCAGATCAGAAGAAACGTGTTACGAACTATGCAGAGCTTGAAAAAGCAGAATTGTTTATCAGACGCCAGAGTACAGATGCAAAAGTAGGATATGTGATTTCCTTTATTGATGAACTGAATATCACCACATCCTCTACAGGTGCTTTGTCTGACGGACCTCTGAAACTGACAGAAAAGAATAACAACGTACCGACAGAGAAGATCTGGAATAGCTGGAAAGATTATGTGGCAAATGCAAGAGCATTATACAATACTCTTGATGATCAGCAGAAAGCTCAGGTTACAAACTTAAGTTCTCTGGAAAAAGCAGAAGGTTATCTCTATCAGCTGAAATCTGATGCACTGAAAGCGATGCTCAAGGCACTCCCGGATGCAGAAACTGTCCGCGCTTATGAAGCGCCTCAGCCGACTACAGTACCTGCAGCACAGGAAGCTGTACAGTCAGATGAGCTCCCGGCACAGGAAGTTCCGGCAGAAGGTTCTGATTTCTCAGACGGAAGCGCAGATGCATTTACTTCTGATATCAGTGAGCAGCCTGCAGCGCAGATGGATATTCAGCCATCAAAAGACAATGCAGATGTTTCTAATGAAGAGAACACTGACTCTGTAATTGCAGATGAAGCAGAAGTACCGGATGCAGATTTCTCCACAGAAGAGGAAATTCCTGCAGCAGGTGATACTGCGAAACGTGCACTTACCGAAACAGAGCTGAAACAGATTGCAGCAGCTAAGAACGCTTATGATCAGTTAACAGAAACAGAAGAAAAGAAATTCAGAAGTGAAAACACCGCACTGGTAGAGAACATGGAGAAACTGATCGCCATGGCTCTGACTTATGAAAAAGGTCAGAATGAATACCAGCAGCTTTTCGCAGATGAAGCCGCTTTAATTTACACAACTGTAAAAGACCACCCTGTAGACAGAGATTCTTATCCACAGGTAAAAGCACTCCTTGACCGTTATGCGAAAGATTACCAGGGACAGGAAAATGCAATGGCAGGTCTGAAAGTCAAAGTCGGAAATCAGGAAATGACTTTTGCAGAAGTGATTGCCGCACTGACAGCACAGGCCGACAAAGCTGGCAAAGATATTTCTGATGCACAGCAGGCAGATGACTGGATCAGTAACCTTCCGACGGCTGTTACCAAAGAGAACATTGCAGGTGTAGAAGCAGAACTTGCAGCACTTCAGAAACTCATCGACAGCATGAGTGCAGAAGGCAAGTCCTATATGTGGAATGCAAAGCAATTAGAGTTGATCAAGACCATTGTTGCAGATTATCATATTGAACTTGCAGGCAAACAGGACGCCTTCAAAGCAGATATGCCTGCTAACCTGCAGACAAAATCCCTCAATTACAAGACAATCCAGGTAAGCTGGAGCAGTGTTGATAATGCAGATGGATATATAGTATACCGCAGAACAGAAACAGGAAGCTGGAAGAAGATTGCAGATCAGGTAACAGATATTTCCTATAAGGATCAGAAAGCAGTTACAGGAAGAGTTTACTATTACACAGTAAGAGCTTATTCTTATACATGGGGCGGAAAGACTGTAAGCAGTTATGACAAAGATGGTGTGATTGGAAAAGCGAAGCTTGGAAAAGTAAAGATCGCAGCAACTGATTCCGAGAACTATACCACCATCCGTGTCACATGGAATAAGGTTTCCGGAGCAAACGGTTACAGAGTATACCGCTCTGCTTCAAAGGATGGCAAGTATACAGCAATTGGATCAACCGCAAAGAACAGTGCAGTTACCTTCCTTGATAAGAAAGCAGCTACAGGAACAACCTATTATTACAAAGTACGTGCTTACAGAAATGTAAATGATAAGAAGGTTTATGGAAGTTCTTCAACAGCAGTAAAGGGGAAAGCAATTCTTTCTGTCCCGGCTCTGTCTGTAGGATCTACATCCAAAACTGCAGTTCTGGAATGGAGCAAGGTAAAGGGTGCTGATGGATATCAGGTATATGCCAGTGCTTCAAAAAATGGTAAATATATCCGTATAAAAGCCACAAAAGGAACTGGCATGACAGAAGAGAAACTTGCCACAGGCAAGACCCGTTATTACAAAGTACGCGCTTACAGAAAAGTAAACGGCAAAGCAGTATACGGTTCTTTCTCTAAAGTAAAAAAAGTAGTCATTAAATAATAAAATGTCAGAATGCAATGTGTCATTATTGGCACACTGCATTCTTCCAAAAAAAGCAAAGATAATCAAAAAAAATAGTTTCTGAATGCATGAAAAGAATAATAAAAATATTTCTATTGGCTGTTTTGGCAATGTTTTTCGCAAGTTTAGCGGGTATATTCATTTCAGAAGAATTTGTATTCCATAATAATATATCAGGATCAAAGACCTGTCAGGGATATGGCTACATACTTTTGGATGGAATTTTGTGATAAACATTGTAATAGCCATGATAATTGCTGTTAAATTCGGAAAAAAGGATAAATAAAAATAAGGCAGATGTTATTTCTCTCCTGTCATTTTGCAGGAGAGAATCATCTGTCATTTTGTGATTTAACCGAATAATTGCTAAGCGGAGGATTTTATCCGTTTGATTGTAGAATCAGAAAAAGCGGAGGAAGCAAGTAAATGAATAAACAATGGATGGCACTGCTTCTCAGTGCAGGAATGGCAGTTACTACATGTCCTGTACCGGGAGCACAGGAGCCACCGGCAGAACAGATACATACAGAACAGGCCGAAGAAAGTTCTGCCGCAGTACACAGTGATGATTCTGACAGGGAGGGGACTGCTGCGGATGAGTTTCAGTCTGAAACAGAACCGTCCGGATCAGAAACAGAAACTGGCGCATATGAAGAAGAAACATCGGAAAATGAAAATAAGAAAGACAACGGAACCATGCTGGATATACAGACCATGTGTTCTTATATTCAGAAAGCTGCAGAAGCAGAGGAAATAGATCTGGATTCAGAGATGATCGCAGATTTCTGTCTTGCCAGTGACACTTACGACAGTCTGACAGAGGATGAGCAGGCAGCGGTGAATTCCGGGATCAGAGAGGCACTGGAAACTGTCCGGAACCGTATTGCAGCTCAGATTTCTTCTGTCAATGGAGTAACAGTAACAGGGAATCCCTGGTATGTGCAGCTTCATGTACAGGAGAGTTCTGATGGACAGCAGACAATGCAGCAGCTGTCAGAAACTTATCCGGGTACTCTGCCGCAGCTTCTTTATGACATAGAGATTTCCTATACAGATATCCGTACAGGAGAAGCATATCAACCCATGACAATGATCTCGCTGGCCTTTCCTGTACCGGAAGGGTATGAGAGCCTGACAAAACCGAGAATCCTCAGATCTGCGGAAGATTCTTTTATGGAACTGACCCCACAGATGCAGGAAGACGGAACTTCTATCTGGACAGTGCCAGAACTTAACGCATCTGATCGTGGCAGATTTTCCGGCAGGTCTGCAGGGAATCTCTCTTAACAGCAGCTCCATAAAGATCAACCGTGGCCAGAAACATACCCTTAAAGTAGTTCCAATACCGGAATCCGTTACGGAAAATTACAATGTTACCTGGAAGAGCAGTAATACTTCTATTGCAAAGGTAAGCAAAAAAGGAGTTGTCACAGCAGTAAAGAATGGCAAAGCTACGATCACAGCGACAGTAGCAGAGCATCCGGAGATGACAGCGACCTGTAAGGTAACTGTTATGCAGGGGGCGAATACCCTGAAGAAATCTGTCAGTCAGGTCATGGCTGAGACCAGTGCTATATGCGTGCCACAGATACCAATCCTTCGGTAGGAAGTGAATGGTATGTGCTGGGGCTGGCAAGGGGTGGACTGAGTCTGAAGGAGAAATATTTCTCTACTTATTATAATCATACAGCAAATTATATTGAGGAAAAGAAAGGAATTCTGACCAATACTTCCAAATATACGGAGTATTCCAAGAGGGTTCTTGTACTGACTGCAGAAGGGAAGGATGCCCGTAATGTAGGCGGTTACAATCTTTTTAAATACATTTCTGATCTTAGTCTGGTAAAGGAGCAGGGATTAAATGGTCCTATCTGGGCACTTCTGGCAGTGAACTGTCATCCGGAATATTCTTTTCCTGATAATCCGTCTGCCAAAGAACAGAACTCAGAAGCTGCACTGGTAAATTTCCTGCTGCAGAGTGAGCTGTCCGGGGGTGGATGGGCTTTGATGGGAAGTAATGCGGATTCGGATGTTACAGGAATGACCTTGCAGGCTTTGGCACCATACTACCATAAAGCAGGATATGAAAATGTGACTGCTGCCATTGACCGTGGACTTGCCCGGCTGTCTGAAATGCAGAACGACAGTGGTGGTTATTCTACCATGGGAGTCGAAACAGAGGAATCCTGTGCACAGGTCATTACTGCTTTGTGCAGTCTGGGCATTGATCCGGAAACAGATTCCCGTTTTATAAAGGGCGGACACTGGACAATAGAGAATCTCATTACTTATCATATTGCAGGAAGTGGATTCATGCATGTAAAAGCAGGCGCCGGAAATAATGGCGGTGCTGCTGCAGGTACATTGGATGGTATGGCTACAGAACAGGGGTATTATGCACTGGTGGCTTATCAGCGTCTGAAAGACGGAAAAACAGGTCTTTATGATATGTCAGATGTAAGTATCAGTAAAGGGGGAAAGGGTGACGGAACCGGCACTGGTTTAAAGGAGCCGACTCCTATTCCAACTCCAACCTCTGCTCCTGCAGCAGACCCATCGGGAAGCAGCGGTAATATAAATACGAAAAAGCCCGGTGGTTCCGGTAAATCTCTGGGCGGCAAGTCATCAGGCAAAGGAAGTTCAGGCAATGCAGGAGATTCAGGAAAGAGTGCTTCTGGTAACTCTTCGGATAAGAACTCTAAAAGCAGTTCCAAAAACAGTAAATCAAAGAACAGCAAGTCAAAGAATGGTAAAAATTCCGTAGGATGGGATTTTGAGGCAGAGCCTTATGTGGAATCAGAGGAAACCTCTCTGGCGGATGACCATGCAGATGGCAGCATAGAGTCAGCAGAGGATACCGGATCCGGTGTTCTGACTTCTGATAAGAAAGAATATGGTATGATCTTTGGATTTGCAGCAGCTGGTGCTCTGGCAGGAGGTCTGGCAGGAAGCGGCATTAAAGCAGGAGTGAAAGCTCTTATACGTAAGCGGAGGAAGAAGAAATGAGCAGAAAGAAAAAGGGACTTGCTCTGTGGCTTGCATTGTTTCTGGGAGTAAGTTCCCTCACAGGCTGCGGCAGCGGAAATGACAATATGACACAGCTTTCCCAAAAGGGAGCAGATATCATGAACAGTTCCGATGAGGAACAGGATACAGATGTAGAACCATTAAAAACAAAGACGCAGCTTCCGGAGGATGGGATTATCACCCAGGCGCAGATGGAGACCATTGCGGGAAAAGATGAGAAGTTTTATTTTGTGGGAAAAACAGACAGTGGTATTGGATATAAATGGACCTACAATGGAAGCCAGATTCAGAATCCTGTAGAACAGAAGCTTCTGGTACAGTGTACAGAGGACGGGACAGAAGAAATAAAGAAAGCTGCCAATAATGCACCGTATGCACTGAAGGTTACACTGGAGAAGATGAACCTGGCTGCTCCGGCAAAACTGACCCTTAATCTGAAAGAAGAATGGAACGCAGATAAGTTCTCTATTGTCTGGAAGAGAATGGAAAGATTTATCAACTGGATACTGCGAAGATCTCTACCAGGGAAAGTGGCAAAAAGAAAGTAAAACGGACAACCCTTACTTTTAATGTAACAAAAACGGGCGGAGATTTTTATCTGATCGGAGGCTCCACCACAGGAGAAGCTGCAGACGACCAGGCGGATGATGAAACCAAAGATAATACCAAAGATAATGCAAAAGGAGAAGATACACAGTCAAAAGACAATAAATCTACCGGTAGTTCCTCAGACCAGGCAGATACAGATAGAAACCCGACCTCCGGGCAGGATGGTTCTTCTGCAGACAACAGTTCCGGGGACACATCAGGCAGCGGAGACAGTTCGGATGAAGATACAGCAATGACCTGTACCTTCTCTATCGAATGTTCTACGATCCTGAATAACTGGAATGACCTGAAGGAGTCCAAAGCAGAGTTTGTCCCTGCAGACGGATGGATCTGTATCCTTCTGAAGTGGGAATTCTATGAAGGCGAAACTGTATTTGATGTACTGAAACGTGTGTGTAATGAGGCTGGAATCCAGATGGAATCGGAATGGACTCCTATGTATAACAGTTATTATGTTTCAGGTATCAACAATCTGTATGAATTTGACTGTGGCAAGGACTCCGGATGGATGTACTGTGTTAATGGCTGGTATCCGAATTATGGATGCTCCAAGTATACGCTGGAAGACGGGGATACCGTAGAATGGCGTTATACCTGTAATCTTGGCAGGGATGTGGGGGATCAGTATTATGACTGATGCCTTCTCCAGATGCCATCCCATTTTGAATTTCTTTTATTTTGCCGTGGTGCTGGGGTTTACCATGTTTATCCAGCATCCGGTTTATCTGGCAGTGTCTTTTGTGGCTGCTACTGCATATTCCATGTGGCTGAACGGAGTGGGAAAGGTCCTGAAGATCAACTTTCTCCTGACAATTCCAAGTCTTTTGATCGTCGCACTGCTGAATCCGATGTTTAACCATTATGGAGTGACACCGCTGCTTTATATCGAGAGCAATGGAAACTGGGTTACACTGGAAGCATTGGTATATGGAATTGTTCTGGGATGTGTGCTCTTTATCATGATCCTGTGGTTCTCCTGTTATAACCAGATCATGACCAGTGACAAATTTATCTACCTTTTCGGCAGGATCATTCCGGCAATGTCCTGATGCTGTCCATGGCACTTCGGTTTGTGCCGCATTTTATTGCACAGCTGAAAGTAATCCGCAATGGACAGAAATGTGTGGGAATGGATGTGAGCAATGGAAAATGGTTTAAGAAAGTCCGGTATGCCTTAAATATGGTATCAATTCTTGTGACATGGGCGTTGGAAAATGCGATTGAGACAGCAGATTCTATGAAAAGCAGAGGATATGGACTGAAAGGCCGGACTGCTTTTTCTATTTATCGTTTCAATCGGAGAGATAAGATTTTGGGCGGGATGCTGGCAGTGCTTTTTGTGGTTTCCGGATACGGATGTTGTCATGGCGCTGCTTTTTCCCAATATAATCCAAGAATCCTTCTGGCAGGGTTTACTATTTTCGGACGTGTCCCGAGGCAGTCCTGCAGTCCGGTACTTGCGGTCATTACGTTTATCAGTTTTGGGATTTTCTGTTTTCTGCCGCTGATGCTGGATCTCAGCGAGGAATACGCTATGAAAAAGAGCCGCAGTCATGTACACAGTGAGATGACGGTAACCTACAGACAGATTTATGAAGAACTTGCAAATGAAATGGAAGGAGAGCACAAATGAAGATAATAGAAGTGAAGAATTTTTCTTCCGTTATGCAAATGGGGACAGGGATTCTCTGGAAAATGTAACGCTGGATGTAGAGGAAGGAACCTTTAATGTACTATGTGGTAAGAGCGGCTGCGGCAAGAGCACACTGCTGCGGCAGCTAAAATCAGATCTGGCCCCTTATGGCAGCAAATCTGGACGGATCTGCTATTATGGTCAGAATCTGACTGAGATTGATCACAGACAGCAGAGTCAGGAGATCGGATATGTATTACAGAATCCGGAGAACCAGATTGTAACAGATAAAGTCTGGCATGAACTGGCTTTTGGACTGGAGAGTCTGGGATACGATACACCGTCTATCCGCCTCAGGGTGGCAGAGATGGCAAGTTATTTCGGCATCCATCAGTGGTTTTATAAAAATGTGTCCGAACTTTCCGGAGGGCAGAAACAGTTATTGAATCTGGCAGCGATTATGGCCATGCATCCAAAACTTCTGATTCTGGATGAACCTACGTCTCAGCTGGATCCGATTGCTGCCTCTGACTTTCTGGAAACTGTGCGGAAGATCAACAGGGATATTGGTACAACTGTAATCCTTACAGAGCATCGTCTGCAGGATGTGATTCCCTGGGCAGACAAAGTATATGTAATGGATAAGGGCAGTCTGCTCACACAGGGAACTCCACGGGAAATCGGAGAATTTCTGAAAAAGGAACATCATGGAATGTTTTTGTCCATGCCGGTTCCCATGCAGATCTATGCGGAAGTAGAAAGTGATCTGCCGTGCCCGCTGACAGTCCGTGAGGGCAGAAACTGGATTACACAGGTGATGCAGAAAGCACGACATGACAAACTGGAACAAGTGCGCCATGACCGGGAACAACTGTTGAATGAGAGTTATCATGACGAAATGAATGTCGAAAAACATGACAGAGCTTTCGAAAAAAATAATGAATTCGAATCTACAAAAACGGATGATTTTACACAGAATAGCTCAACAGATATAAATATAGACACAAATGAGGTCAACTCAAAAAGCAACAGTAAATTACATAAAACATTAAATACTCTTAGAAGTAAGATACCTCATATGTCGAAAGAATTTGAAACTCCTGCAATTCAGGTAAAAGATGTATGGTTTCGGTATGAAAAGGATGGCAGAGATGTGGTGCAGGATCTGAATCTGGAAGTGAAGCAGGGAGAATTCTATGCATTGGTTGGCGGAAACGGAACAGGAAAGAGCACAACGTTATCCCTGATCAGTCGTGTCCGGGCTCCGTATCGCGGAAAAATCCTGTTAAATGGCGTTGATATCCGCAGGTATACAGATACTCAGCTCTACAGAGGCTATCTGGGTGTCCTGCCGCAGAATCCCCAGAGTATGTTTATCCGAAAGACAGTCCGGGAAGATCTGTATTCCATCATCGGCGGGGCAAAAGAGAAGAAATCTCCGGAATATACAGCTTCTATGAAGAAGGCAGAAGCCATCGAAGGGATCGTAAGCCTGACCAGACTGGAAGGGCTGCTGGATCGTCATCCTTATGATCTAAGCGGAGGAGAACAGCAGCGTCTGGCACTGGCAAAAGTACTTCTTTTGCAGCCACGGCTTCTTTTGATGGATGAACCAACCAAGGGGCTGGATGCAGAGTATAAACAGGAACTGGGGGAAATCCTTAAGAAACTTCAGGAGCATGGCATCACGATCTTTATGATCTCCCATGATGTGGAATTTGTAGCAGAGTATGCAGACAGGGTTGGTCTGTTTTTCCAGGGAAATGTGGTGACCAGCAAACCGGCGGCAGAATTTTTGCAGGAAACAGTTTCTACACTACTGCTGCAAACCGTATGGCGAGACATTACTTTCCTGATGCAGTTACCGGAAAGGAGGTGGCTGCGTGCTTGAAGGAAAGGCTTTAGACCAGTTTATGGATCGATTCTGGGGAGAAACCCGGAATGAACAGCTTTTAAAATCCGGAAAGTCCGTGGTGGAACAAAGTTCTCTGGCAGACACTTCCGAAGACGATCTGGAAGAATATGAGTTGAAAGAGGATGGCATCATTATTCAGCCTATACACAAAGGAAAGATCGAGAAGCGTACCTGGATCGGACTGGTCATGTTTCTGGCATTTGTGCCACTGGTGCTTTTTATCCTGGTACATAAGTTTCATGGCAAACATGATGTTATCATCAGCCTGTTAGTGCTTGCCTATTCCATGATTCCATTTTTTATGGTATTTGAGGGGCGGCATCCACAGGCAAGAGAGATTATGGTCATTGCTGTAATGGCCGCCCTTGGAGTGGCAGGCAGAAGCGCTTTCTTTATGATTGGAAGCTTTAAGCCTATCGCTGCTATCGTAATCCTTACCGGAGTATCCTTAGGCGGTGAGGCAGGATTCCTTTGCGCCTGTCTGATCATGATGATCTCAAATATGTTTTTCGGGCAGGGACTGGACTCCGTGGCAGATGTTCTCCTATGGAATGATCGGATATCTGGCTGGAATTCTTTTTCAGAAAGGGATTCTCAAAGCCAGAAAGATTGATCTGTGTATCTACGGATTCCTGAGTGTGTTTCTGATCTTTGGAGGAATTATGAACCCGGCATCTATCCTGATGGCTTATGGACGGATCACTAAGAAAAGTCTGATCGCATTTTATATCTCGGGTGCACCGGTGGATCTGGTACAGGCAACTTCTACAGTGATTTTCCTGTGGATCTTAAGCAGACCTCTGCTGGAGAAACTGGAAAGAGTAAAAGAAAATACGGGCTGCTGCAGCGGCCCGAAAATAAGGAGGAAAATGAAAATGACAAAGAATAAGTTGTTACAGGCTGTGAAAGGCCTGACTCTGGCAGCCGGAATGGCTGTTGGAATCTTTGCACTTGGACAGACAGATGTCCTGGCAGACACTCTGACTCTGACAGTGGAAAAGAATACTATCGGACAGGGTATGATCCTGGAACCTACACAGGTAGAATTTTCCAAAGGGGAAACCTGTGCAGATGTTTTGCTGCGTGGATTAAGCGAAAATGGGATCACACCCCTTTATGACACAAATTCAAGCTATGGTTTTTATCTCAGGGGAATTGCAAACTGTGACAGTGGCAGCCTGAATACACCGGAATGTATCAAGAGAGTTCTGGCGGAAACATCTACATGGACAGGAGAACCCTATAAGCTGACAGGAAATAAATATTCTCCGGATCTGACAGAGTTTTCCTATTGTTCAGCTTCCGGCTGGACCTATACTCTTGATAATGTATTTATGGGGGTAGGCATGGGGGCAAGCCATCCTTCAGACGGAAGCGTACTTCGTGTCATGTTTGCCCTGTGTGGCGGTACGGATATCACCGGCTGTGATCCGTATAACAATAATAAACAGATTTTTGAAGCCGCAGATAAAAGCGAGCTGATCCGTATGATGGGAAAAGCCAATGCGGAGCGTTCCAGATGGTCACAGGCCAGCGGTTTCTCCGGAGCCTATGCTGAGGCAGACAGCGCACTGACTACTCTGGATGCTTCTGCAAACAGGGTTTATGAAGCAACCCAGCTGCTGAAGGCCGTTGAGGCCGGGCTTCCGGCATCACCAAAGCATATTACTTTGAATGCTTCTGAGCTTTCTCTTTCCAAAGGGGACAGCTATACCCTGACTTATACACTCCTTCCTTCTGATTCAGTGGGAACAGTAACCTGGAATTCCTCCAACAGTTCTGTTGCAAGGGTAAATGACGGAGTGGTAACAGCAGCAGGGGAGGGTTCGGCAGTTATCACTGCCAGGGTTTCCGGAAGTGTTTATGCAACCTGTAATATTTCCGTATCTTCCAGACCGGTTGACATTACAGGTATCAGCATTTCCCCGTCAAGCCTGGCGCTTTCAACAAAAAGTGGTTCCAGAACACTGGATTATACCATTTCTCCAAATGCGCGAAACCTTCTTCCCTGAACTGGGCATCTTCAAATACTGCAGTGGCAGCTGTTGACGGAAACGGAAAGGTAACTCCTGTTGGCACAGGCTCAGCAGAGATTACCCTGACTTCTGATAATGGTACCAAGGTACCTGTCAGGTAACGGTAACTGCCCCTGCGGAGGGGATTACTCTCAGTGATAAGACTCTGACCCTGGCAATTGACAGTGGAGCTCATGCACTGACATGGACCTTCAGCCCTCAGGGAAGTGGTGGAGAGCTGGTATGGACTTCTGACAATGTACATGTTGCAAAGGTGGATCAGAAAGGAGTTGTCACACCGCTTTCTGTAGGTGAGACAGATATCCGCGTAAAAACAGATCAGAATGTAACAGCTGTGTGCCATGTAGTGGTAAAAGGTACTGCAAAGGATCTTTTTGCAGCAGGAATGCCGACTGTGAAAGCATGCAAGGCTTCCGGAAATACAGTAATGATTACCTGGGATAAATATGATGCTGCAGATTCCTATCTGATCCTCAGACGCAGGATGGGAGAGAGCCGGTTTACACAGATTGCGGAGACAAAAGAGCTTACTTACACAGATGCCAGGACAGTAGGGGATACTCTCTATTATTACAGTGTACAGGCTGTTTCAGGCAAATGGGGCAATGCTGTGAGGAGCAGCTACGACAAGAATATCTCAGTAAAAACACAGACAACAACGCCGCAGCCGACACCGGGACAGACTGTAAAGCTCAAAACACCTGCTGTAACCGTAACAGCCGGAAAGAAACAGGCAAAGCTGAAATGGAAAAAGATAAGCAATGCCCAGGGCTATGTTGTATATCGTGCAACATCCAAAAACGGAAAATATAAAGCAGTCTCAACAATTAAAAAAGGAAGCACAGTTTCTTATACCAATAAGAAGCTTACTTCTAAGAAAACCTATTATTACAAGGTACGTGCCTACCGTGTGGTAAATGGGAAAAAGGTTTACAGTGGTTATTCTAAGGTGAAAGGCGTGAAGATTAAATAACAGTTTGAAAAGGATTATGGAAGGGGCTGTCGGGAAATAGATAGTTCTAAGAGAGGGAGTGTGACTCATACCGATTCACACCCTCCCCAATTTTATCAAAAAAGAAAAAATGGCTAACGACAACCATCTTTCTCTACCGTTACATGTTATAATTTAACTATGCTAACAACTATAGCAATCCTCTAAAATAATGCATCTTAATCCAGTCCATCAGAGTGTGAAATCCTGCGTCAGATATCTTTGCCGTGCGTCAGCACGCCTGCAGATATCTTTCTTGTCTTTCGCACTCTGCTGAACTGTCTTAAATGCATTATTTACGAGGATTACTATAATTATTATACCGACTTTTTTGAATTAGGGCAACAGAAAATTAACTTTAGTTTCTATGAATTGAGTTTACCCGACGACGATCCATTTTCTACCCTGAAAAAAGTGATGGAGGATTTAGATTTTTCTGACCTGCTGGATTCTATCGAGCTGACTTTTACCAGATATAATACATTTTTGCAGGAGAATGGTTATGGGCTAAAGTATGATATCGGGAATGCGCAGATGTTTGTGATCGAAGGAATGGATAAAGTCCGCAGTGTAATAGAAAAGAACCGAAAAAGGAAGCTGTCAAAGCATAAGAAATTCGCAAATAATACAGTTATTGAGATTGATAACTGCTCTCCGCTTGAGATCCTGAAACTGCAGGATCATGAGAAACGTAAAACACGTGCATATGCAGAAGATATTAGCAAATATTACAATATGAAGGTTGAGGTGCTTGAAGATGAGCAGTTTTATATCTGCCATGACGGACGTGAATTACGTCACATAAGAACGGAAACCAAAGAGCAGAATGGTGATACCCAGACCTTTGAAGTATACAGCTGCGCCGATTGCAGTGGATGCGAACATAAAGCACGCTGTCTGTATAAATATAATGCCGAAAAAGATACTGAAAGAAACAAGGTAATGAAGATCAATGAGCAGTGGGAAGAACTGCGTGAAAAATCCCATGCAAACATCCAAAGTGAGCGTGGGATCCTGAAACGGCAGACACGTTCGATCCAGACAGAAGGACATTTCGGTGATATCAAAGAAAACGAAAACTTTAGGCGTTTTAATTACCGTTCTGCAGATAAAGTGTACAAAGAATTCATGTTGTATGCAATCGGAAGGAATATAAATAAATACTGTCGTTTTCTCAATGAAAAATTAAAGAAGTTTGAGGGAAAAACAGTTTGATCAAAAGTGTAGCTGTAAAAATCCAGACAAGGGATTTTTGCGGCCAAAAATAAATTTCATCTTTCATAGAAAAAAGGATCCCTTGCAAGGTAGAAGGCTAACAAGCCTCGTCCTTACAGGGATCCTTTCAATTACTACTGAGGATGCCGAAATGTGGTATTAACCGACAGCCCCTTCTTTTTATGTGTAAAAAATAATTACGGAAATTGTCAGACAGACTTAAAAAAGATACGATAATATGGTAAGATAAAACAGACGATATAAACATCGGAATGTGAGGTTTATAAAATGAATGATACAGGAATCAGACCGGAAGTTATAGAAGAAATCCGAAACCTTGCGCAAAAATATGATATTGAAAAAGTAATTCTTTTTGGTTCGAGAGCAAGAGGGGATTTCAGAAGAACAAGTGATATAGATATTGCAGTCACAGGAGGAGATTTTGCAAGGTTTGCGTTAGATGTGGATGAAGAGACAAGTACTCTTCTGGAGTATGATATTGTAAATCTTGATCGTGACATGCAGGATGAATTAAGAGAATCTATAGAGAAGGAAGGGAGGATTTTGTATGAGAAAATATGAGAATTTCTGCAATGCACTGTCTAACATGAAAGATATTTATAATTATGAAGAACCATATGATAATGTAGTGATTACCGGACTCGTAGGATTGTATGAAATTTGTTTTGAGCAGTCATGGAAAATGATGAAAGAAATACTGGAGATTCATGGATATGCAGAGGAAGCAACAGGTTCACCGAAAATCATTCTGAAGACTGCCTATAAAGCAGGAATGATAAGAGATGAGGAGCAGTGGCTTCGTGCATTGCAGGCAAGAAATAATGTTACACATTCTTACAATCAGAAAATTGCGTTAGGAATTATAGCTGATGCAAAAGAAGAGTTTTATCAGATGTTTTGCGAACTAAAAACAGAGATAGAAGAAAATTGGCTGTAATAATCAGCGAAGGTATAGAAAGCGAAAGGAAGTATCCATTATGGGACAGATACACAATATTGAAAAACTGACAGATTGTAAATTTTTAAATTTGTACCATTTAAATGCAACAAGCATTCACAACACTCCTGTGTCATATTTCGTGGCATCCCGTGCGAAGAGTATTAACGAATTAAAGATAAAAACAGGTAAAAACACTCCGGATGGCGTGATCATTTACAGTCTTTATGGGGAAAAGAGAGACAGAGTTGTATTAGTACGTCAGTACAGATACGCAATTGGCGGATATATCTACGAATTCCCGGCAGGTCTGGTAGAATCGAACGAAGAATTCCATGAGGGTGCAGTAAGAGAAATGTACGAGGAAACAGGACTGAAATTCACACCTCTGAAAGTAGATCCTGCATTTGAGAAACCTTATTTCACAACGGTTGGCATGACAGATGAATCCTGCGCGACTGTTTACGGTTACGCGGAAGGCGAGATCAGTAAAGCGGCACAGGAGGATTCCGAAGAAATTGAAGTTGTACTTGCTGACAGAGAAGAAGTAAAGAGGATTCTGCGTGAAGAAAATGTAGCGATCATGTGTGCATATCAGCTTATGCATTTCCTTCAGGATGAAGAACCTTTTGCATTTTTGAAGGAAGAACTTTAACCAAATCAGGCAAGTAGCGAAGCGGATGATTTTATCTGCTTGATTAAGGAGAATTAAGGGAGAATTAAAATAATGGCAAAATGGCAGAGAAGCTTTTTTCAGCCGGTGCTTCCGCTGGGAGAAGATGGACGGAGAGTTACAGGAAGTAAAGAACACATTGCACTTTCCAGAATGGCAGCAGGAGAGGGAATGGTCCTTCTGAAAAATGAGAAAAATACACTTCCGATCCGGAGAGGACGAAGTCGCATTCTTTGGTAAGGTACTGTAGACTACGTAAAAGGCGGCGGAGGAAGTGGCGATGTAACTGTAGAATATATCCGTAATCTTTATGAGGGCATGAAGATTAAAGAGGATGAGGGAAAAGTAGAAGTTTTCGATAAACTTGCGAAATATTATGAAAAAGATATTCAGAAACAATACGCAGATGGTGCAGTACCAGGTATGACAGTTGAGCCGGAGCTCCCGGATGAACTTCTGAATGAAGCGCGAGAATATACAGATACTGCAGTAATTACCATTTGCCGTTTTTCAGGCGAAGGATGGGACAGAAAATGTGAAGCAGCACAGGATGGATACGTTCTTGACGGAGAGGAAAAAAGAAACTCCGAGTTGTCAGCGAAGATTTTTGAAAACGGTGATTTCTGCCTGACAAATGCAGAGAATGCCATGGTAGAGAAAGTAAAGAAAGCATTCCCACATGTAATCGTAGTGATGAATGTTGGCGGTATCGTGGACACGAAATGGTTCAGAGACTGTGATGAGATCCAGTCAGTACTGATGGCATGGCAGGGCGGTATGGAAGGTGGTCTTGCAACAGCAGATATACTTTGTGGTGATGTTAATCCATCCGGTAAATTATCCGATACTTATGCAAAAGATCTGGAAGATTATCCATCCACAGCAAACTTCCATGAGTCTGCATTCTATGTAGATTATACAGAAGATATTTATGTAGGATACCGTTACTTTGAGACAATTCCGGGTGCAGCGGAGAGAGTAAATTATCCGTTTGGATTTGGACTTTCCTACACAGATTTTGACTGGAAGGTGACTGGTGCTTCCGAAGAAAACGGTGTGATCACAGTCCTTACAGAAGTAACCAATACTGGAAAAACAGCGGGAAAAGAAGTTATCCAGCTCTATTACGGAGCACCACAGGGTAAACTCGGAAAGCCTGCGAAAGTACTGGGGGCATTTAAAAAGACCAGTCTTCTTCAGCCAGGTGAACGCCAGATTCTTACCCTGAAACTTCCTGTAAATCAGATGGTGTCTTACGATGATCTGGGCAAAGTATGCAAGTCTGCATATGTTCTGGAAGCAGGAGAATATGTAATCTATATTGGTACAAATGTAAGAGATGCAGTGAAGATTGACTTTACATATGTAGTAAAAGAAGACACTGTAACTGAGCAGTTAAGCCAGAAGCAGCGCCATATCATCTTCAGGAACGTATGCTTGCGGACGGTTCTTATGAGGAACTTCCACAGCGTGAATATGTGGAAGAAGAAGGACTTCCGAGACAGGATAAATATGCCATCGGTCTTCCATGTCCTGATACAAGAGGACAAAAAGGAATAGACTTCTTGATTTTCTTGATTCCAAGGGAGTTCACTTCTCTGATGTAGCAGATGGTAAAATGACATTGGATGAGTTTATGGATATCCTGACATTGGATGACTGTATCAATCTCCTTGGCGGACAGCCAAATACAGCTGTGCCAATACATTTGGAATGGGAAATCTTCCGGAATATGGAGTCCCGAATGTGATGACTGCAGACGGACCAGCCGGACTTCGCATTCTTCCGAAATGCGGAGTGAACACAACTGCATGGCCATGCGCCACACTTCTTGCCAGCACCTGGGATGAAGAACTGGTAGAGAAAGTTGGTAAAGCAGGAGCAGAAGAAGTAAAAGAAAATAATATCAGTATCTGGCTTACACCAGCCTGCAACATTCACAGAAGCCCGCTCTGCGGCCGTAATTTTGAGTACTATTCTGAGGATCCGTATCTTGCAGGAAAGACCGGTGCAGCTATGGTAAGAGGCATCCAGTCTCAGCATATCGGAGCAAGTGTGAAGCATTTTGCAGCCAATAATAAGGAGACAAACCGTAAGGATTCTGATTCCAGAGTATCAGAGAGAGCACTCCGTGAGATCTATCTGAAACAGTTTGAGATCATTGTAAAAGAGGCTCATCCATATACAATTATGTCCTCCTATAACCTGATCAACGGCATCCACGCTTCAGAGAACAAAGAACTCCTGACAGGTATTCTCCGGGATGAATGGGGATTCGACGGACTGGTTACAACAGACTGGTGGACATTTGGAGAACACTACCGCGAGACAAAAGCAGGAAACGATATCAAGATGGCAGCAGGATATCCGGAACGCATAAAAGAAGCATATGAAAAAGGGTTTATTACTGAAGCAGAAATCCGTCTCAGCGCAAGAAGAATCCTGAATATGATTCTGAAAATTGACTGATGAGTATAATTAATATTTTATGCAGGAGTAAAAAAGATAATGGATGAGCGTAAACGAAGTTTACGAAAAGAAATAGTCAGGCTGGCACTTCCAATTGCACTTCAGCAGTTCATGACAGCCCTGGTCGGAGCATGTGATGCGATCATGCTGGGAAAGTTAAGTCAGGATGCCATGTCAGCTGTATCACTGGCCACACAGGTTACTTTTGTATTTAATCTGTTTATGTTTGCATTTATGGCAGGCGAGAATATGTTTGTGGCACAATATTATGGAAAAGGGGATTACACGGGTATTTCCCAGGTGTTCAGCCTTGTGACAAAGATTTGTGGATGTATTGCAGTGGTATTTCTGACAGGAACCCTTTTCTTTCCGGGACAGCTCATGAGAATCCTGACAAATGAGGAAACTCTGATCGTTCTGGGAAGTGAGTATTTAAGAGTCATCGGCATTTCCTATGTGTTTTCGGGAATTGCACAGACTTTCCTGGCAATCATGAAGAACTGTGGTGCAGTAAATATGAGTACTGATCAATGGGGTTATGGTAATACTCAATATCGTATTGAATGCTGTTTTTATTTTCGGATTGTCCGGCTTTCCGAAGATGGGGATTAAAGGTGCTGCACTGGCAACCGTACTTGCAACAGTTGTGCAGTTCCTGTGGAGTGTTGGTTATGTATTGTGCAGGATCAGAGCTGTGAAATTCAGCCTCAGAAGCTGTGAGAAAAAGTTATTTGGCCGTTTCTGGCAGAAAGCCGTTCCGCTACTGATCAATAATCTTGCATGGGGAATTGGTTTTTCCATGTATTCTGTGATCATGGGACATCTGGGAACAGATGCCGTTGCCGCCAATGGAATAGCAAATATTTCCAAAAATCTTGTTGTATGTTTCTGCCTCGGACTTGGAAATGCAGGCAGTATCATAGTGGGGAATCGTCTTGGTGCAGACCGCCTGCAGGAAGCAAAGGAGGCAGGCGGGACACTTACCAGAACTGCGATCATTGCAGGAATTGTATCAGGTTTTGTCCTGATCGCATTGTCTCCATTTATCACAAAAATGTAGATCTCACCCCTACAGCCCGCGGATATCTGCAAAAAATGCTGCTGATCTGTTCCTATTATATAGCAGGAAAATCAGTAAACTGTATGACAATAGGCGGAATCTTCGCAGCAGGCGGAGACTCCAAATTTGGAATGCTGTGTGATTCCGTAACGTTGTGGTGTATCACCGTTCCTCTGGGATGCATCTGTGCATTTATCCTGAAACTGCCGGTTATGGTTGTCTATTTCGTGCTTAATCTGGACGAGATCATTAAACTGCCGGTGGTTTATAAACATTATAAGAAATATAAATGGATTAAGAATCTTACGTAACTCCAAAATTATCAGCTTTGTTATAGTTTGGTTAAATTTCATGATGACTGCGGTATTCGCTTGCAGCCATACCGCAGTTTTTCTTAAAGACTTTACTGAAATAATTCCCATTTCTGAAATTTAGATGATAAGCAATATTATCGAGAGTCATATCTGTTGTCAGAAGAAGTCTTTGGCTTCTGTCAGTTTCAGTGGCATGATATAGGTAAATAAGTTCTGACAGTTTTCTTTTTTGAACAATCGTGATAAATGTTCTTTACTCAGAAAGAACGTTTCTGCAATATCAGGCAGAGAAAGATTGAACAGATAATAGAGTATTAGTTAACAATGAAATCAGAACACAGATGGTAGCAAGACATCTTCTAAAAAAGAGTCTTTGGATGGGAAGTGTAGGGCAGTAGAAGAAGAGAAAAATATCACGGGAAGTCTGGAATGGATGGTATCTATGCAATCGGAACAGTAATGGAAGTACTGGAGAAAGGCAGACAAGTCTAGGAGAAAATAGAAATTATAAGATATGTTGCTTAAGTCAAGGAATTTATCTCCTGTTTTAAGTAGCGTAAAGATGCTAATGGAAGAAATGGCAGCTTCCGCACTGGAAATAATCATCATGAAAACTACTAAACGTTAGAAAACGTTAGTTTAAACTGTTACACGTGCCCCAAAACTTGTTATTTGGTAAAATACACTTAATAATTTGTCGTTTTGCGCTATATATAATAAAGAAATGTATAGTATTTAAATATGCTTGATTTAATGTGACAAGATATATATAATAATATGTCATACGTAATACGTTTG
>ENA-OQCS01000188-OQCS01000188.1-human-gut-metagenome-genome-assembly--contig:-NODE-188-length-33125-cov-3.105976_pt1 | contig 33125 bp, 47 predicted proteins | sample MGYA00242757_ERZ504575 | MGnify/ENA primary metagenome ERZ504575 (study PRJEB26092, sample SAMD00036297) | human gut metagenome | host: Homo sapiens | study: EMG produced TPA metagenomics assembly of... | reverse complement strand
GCCATCCCAAGGTGGCCTATGTGAATTACTGCGGCTGGAGTCCAGCCCCTACCACGCACTGGCTGAAAAGTATCTGCCCAATGGCAGCTGCGGCGTGGTCAGCTTTGGTCTGGCCGGCGGCCGCGAAGCCGCCAGCACCTTTATGAAGGAGCTCAAGCTGGCCGCCATTGAGACCCATGTGGCCGATGCCCGCACCTGCTGCCTGAACCCGGCTTCCAGCACCCACCGCCAGATGAACGATGAGCAGCTGAAAGCCGCCGGTGTGCCCGCAGAGCTGGTGCGCATGAGCTGCGGCTTGGAAAGCAGCGAAGACCTCATCGCAGATATTGCACAGGCGCTGGATAAGATCTAAAAGGTGAGTTCAGCAGCATCTATCGGTTCCGGCCCTTCTCGTAAAAACGCGTTTGGAGCGCCCCGCAGGGCGCGACAAACGCAAAATATAAAAATAAATTCCGCTGAAGATAGCCAGAGCGTCAGCGGAGGCTATTCTAAATCGTTAGGAGTACGAACTATGCCGCTGATCATCCCCAAGACCCTGCCTGCTTACGATGCCCTCTACAACGAAAATATCTTCGTCATGCATCGTGAGCGCGCCCTTGCCCAGCACATCCGCCCGCTGGAGATCCTGATCCTGAACCTGATGCCCACCAAGATCACCACCGAGACCCAGATCGCCCGTCTGTTGGCAAATACCCCGCTGCAGGTGCACATGACCCTGCTGCAGACGGCCAGCCATGCGGCGACCCACGTTTCGGCAGCACACCTCGAATCGTTCTATAAGAACTTCAACGAGGTGAAGAACAACCGCTACGACGGCATGATCATCACCGGCGCACCGGTGGAGACCATGGACTTTGAGCAGGTGGATTACTGGCCGGAGCTGTGCGAGATCATGGACTTCAGCGAGACGAATGTCTACTCCACCCTGCATGTGTGCTGGGGCGCGCAGGCGGGCCTGTATTACCACTACGGCGTGCACAAGCAGCTGCTGCCGGAAAAGATGTTCGGCGTGTTCGAGCACCGGGTCGTCCGCCCGTCGAACCCGCTGGTGCGCGGTTTTGAGAGGTGTTCTATGCGCCCCACAGCCGTCACACCGGCATCAGCCGCGAGGATGTGGACAACTGTAAGGCTCTGCGCATCCTTGCCGAGAGCGATGCGGCCGGGCCCTTCCTCATGAGCACCGAGAACGGACGGCAGATCTTTGTCACCGGCCACCCGGAATATGACAAATACACGCTGGATTCAGAGTACCGCCGCGATGTGGACAAGGGCCTGCCCATCCATGTGCCGGTGAATTACTACCCGGACGATGATCCCACAAAGCCGCCGCTGTTCCGCTGGCGTGCCCACGCCCACCTGCTGTATGAGAACTGGCTGAACTACTATGTCTACCAGAACACCCCCTATGATCTGGGCGAGATCCAGCGCGTAAAGCACGAATAAATGCACAAAACCGGTATTGCGTCAAAATTGCGCGATACCGGTTTTTGTGCTATACTGTTCCTGCGGCCTTCTCCATTCCCCTAACCGCGGAAAGGAGGTGAACCCCTTGGAAACTCTCTCTACATTTATCCAAACCGTTGCCGCGCAGGTAGTTGCCTACTATCTGTGCACATGGATCGACGGTAAGATCGGCAAGGGCAGCAAACACTAAAAGAAGCCCCCGGTACTGACACTACCGGGGGCTTCGTGTTTCGGCATGAACCGATGGATTCAATCTCTCTACATTGCCTATCTTTAGTATATGCAGTTTTGGGCAAAAGTCAAGCGATGAAATGCAAATTATTTTTTACGCCTTACCGGCTTTTTCTTGCGCACGCTGTAGCCAAAGGTGCCCAGCTTCCGGCCCAGAGCCAGATAGTCGCCGTGACTGTAGACGATGAGCTTTGCTTCTCGAGACACAGCTTGCCGTTTTCGTCCAGCAGGCTTTCGTCCACATCACAGGCACCACTTCGGCAAGGAACAGATCGTGGCTGCCCAGCGGGATCACCTGAGTTACCTTGCATTCCAGATTGACCGGGCTTTCTTCCAGAATGGGGCAGTCGGTCAGCACGCTGCCGGGGGCAGAATGCAGGCCGCAGGCGGCAAATTTATCCACATCACGGCCGCTTTTCACGCCGCACCAGTCCACCGAACGCACCAGCGCTTCAGTGGGCAGATTGATGGCAAACTGTCCGCTTTCCTGAATGAGGTGGTGGCTGTAGCGCTCCGGCCGAACGCTGATGGACACCATGCTGGGCTGGGTGCAGATGGTGCCCGTCCAGCCGATGGTGATGAGATTGGGCTTTTCCAGCCCGCCGCAGGACACCAATACCGGCGGTTCCGGGTTCAGCAGGGTGCTGCCCCGCCAGCTCTGTTTGCTCATCCGTGATACTTCCTTTCGTAAGGGGCCCAGGTGCGCTCGCTGATGATGTAGCGCGGGCGGGCTTTCGTCTCCATATAGATCTTACCGATATACTCGCCGATCACGCCTAAGCACACCAGTTGCACGCCGCTCATGAAGCAGACGATGCACACGATGGAGGCCCAGCCGGCCACACTGCTGCCCATAGCGGCGCACACGATGGCCCAGATGACTCCGATAAAGCTGATCAGGCTCACAAAGATGCCAGATCCGGTAATAAGGCGGATGGGCTTGTTGGAAAGACTGGTGATGCCGTCAAAGGCAAGGGCCAGCATCTTGCTCAGCGGATAGTGGCTCTCACCGGCAAGGCGTTCGTGGCGCTCATAGGTGACTACCTCGCTCTTGAAGCCAACCAGCGGCACCATGCCGCGCAGAAAAATGTTCACTTCCCTGTAGTCGGCAAAGCTTTCCAGCACACGGGTGCTGATGAGGCGGTAGTCTGCGTGGTTGAACACGATGTCTGCGCCCAGAGCGTTCATCACATGGTAAAAGCCCTCGGCGGTGAAGCGCTTGAAGAAGGTGTCTGTATCGCGGCGGCTGCGCACGCCGTAGACCACCTCGGCACCGTCCAGATACTTTTTAACCATCTCGTCCATGGCGTTGATGTCGTCCTGACCATCGCAGTCGATGGAAATGGTAACATCGCAGGTGCCGCTGTGCAGTGCTCCATCAAGCCTGCCAGCACGGCGTTCTGGTGGCCGCGGTTGCGGCTCTGGGAAATGCCGATGTAGTGCTCGTCCTGTGCGGCAAAACTCTGGATCAGTTCCCATGTCTTGTCTTTGGAGCCGTCGTTCACGAACAGCACCCGGCTCTTCTCGCTCACAAGGCCCTGTGCGGCAAGGCCGCTGATCTTTTCCAGAAACATGGGAGCTGTAATGGGCAGCACCTGCTCCTCGTTGTAGCAGGGGATCACGATCCATAAAATCGGTTTTGACATATTTAAAAATACTCCTATATTAAAAATAACAAGATGATGCCGCTGACGGTTACGGCCTTCCAGTGAAAAAGAGTTTAGAAAAATCCGTAGATTTTTCTAAAACTCAAATATAAAAATAAAATTCAGCTGAATACAGCCAAAGCGCACGCGGCGGCTATTCAAATGGTCATTGCACCATTTGCTTCAGTACCGCAGGCTCCAGCAGCTTGAAGCTGCTTTTGTAGGTGTCCAGCAGGCCGTCCCGCTGCATCTGGCTCAGCTCGCGGGAGAGAGCACTGCGGTCGCAGTTCAGGTAATCCGCCAGCTGGATGCGGGAGAACGGGATGCTGAAGGTCAGGCTGCCAGCCCGCTCGGCTTCACTGAGCAGATAGGCGCACACTTTGGCCCGCAGGCTTTGAGCACCAGCAGGTCGATGCGGCGGGAGAGGGAAAAATATTTATCGCTGATGGTGCGCACCAGATTGCGCAATGTCTGCTGGTGCGCCGGACTGCCATCCGAAAGCAGCAGCCGCTCGTAGGGAATCAGCAGCACCTCGCAGGCACCGAAGCCATCACCGTGACCGGGCTTGCCAGACTGGAACCGCTCAGCACATCGCCGAACACGCCGCCCGGTTCCATGTGGGTGATGGGAATGCGCGCACCCTGCGGCCCGGGACGGTAGGCTTCCAGCTCACCGGACAGTACGATGCCTACCCTGCGGTTGGGTTCGCCTGCCAGAACAAGCGCTTCGCCTTTGCCATAGCTGCGCATAACGGCACCCAGCTGAGCCAGCAGGGTCTGCAGCTCTTCAGGGGTCAGACCATTGAATAAAGAGGTGGAGCATAACAGCGGAAGAAGTTTTTCATCACAATTCCGTGGGAAAGATCCGGCTTCCCACAGCCCTCCTGCAATTCCGTTGCACACGCAACGGTATTTTTGACTCTATTATAGTAAACTTAGACCCGCAAAGCAAATGATTTTGCAAATTTGCCTTGTAAAAAATATGAAAAGACCGACCCATGGTTCTGTGCAAAATTTTCAGGCACAAAATGGCGCGGTCTTGTGAGGAAAGAGGGAACCCCGCATGAAAAAACTGACATCCATGCTGCTGGCTCTGGCCCTTGTGCTGAGCCTTGCCGCCTGTGGCGGTGCGGCATCCAGCTCTGTTGCATCCAGTGCAGCTTCCAGCGAAGCTGTCCCCGAGGCTGCTTCGGAAGCCGCTTCCAGTGAGGAAGCAAAGGAACTGTCCACCACCGATGCTCTGCGCATTGCCGGCCTGAAAGGCCCCACCACCATGGGCCTTGTCAACCTGCTGAGCATGGAAGAGGATGGCACCGCTTCCATGGATTACGACCTGCAGCTTTACGGTGCTGCCGATGAGATCGTGCCGCTGCTGATGAAGGGCGAGCTGGACATGGCTGCCATCCCGGCAAATCTGCCGCCACCCTGTATCAGAAGACGGAGGGCGGCATTCAGGCTGTGGCCGTCAACACGCTGGGCGTGCTGTACGTAGTGGAAAAAGGCGGCGATACGATCCAGTCCATGGCAGACCTTGCAGGCCGTACCATCCTGTCCACCGGCAAGGGCACCACGCCGGAGTACGTGCTGCGCTATCTTCTGAACGCCAACGGCATCGACCCGGACAAGGACGTGACCATTGAATACTACAGCGAGGCCACCGAGGTCACGGCCCAGATGGCCAATACCGAGGATGCCATTGCAGTTCTGCCCCAGCCTATGTGACTGCAGCCGGCCTGCAGGACGACACCCTGCGTGTGGCCCTCGACCTGACCGAGGAATGGAACAAGGTCGCGGATACGCAGCTCATCACCGGCGTGACCGTGGTGCGCAAGGAGTATGCCGAGGAACACCCGGATGTTGTGGCCGCATTCCTTACCGACTACGCCAAGAGCGTGGAAGCTGCCAACGCCGATTTGGACGGCACTGCCGCTCTGTGCGAGGAGCAGGGTGTTGTGGCCAAGGCTGCCATTGCCAAGAAGGCCCTGCCCAACTGCAACATCGTCTGCCTGACCGGCGACGAGCTCAAGACCAACGCATCCGCTTATCTGCAGGTGCTGTTTGATGCCGACCCCAAGGCAGTGGGCGGCGCAATGCCCGGCGACGATTTCTACTGGACTGCCGAGTGATTTCTCAATAAGCCATCTCTCCGGCCGCTGTGCGATTGGTACGCACGGCGGCTTTTTTGTTTGCACAAATGCTTGTATCCCAGCTTTTGTGCTCCCTGCACAAATTTAAAGACAATTTTTTGTGAACGAAAATGAATGGAATTGACTGAAAGCGATTGATTTTGGCGCTGCATTTGCTATAATAAAGATGAAATCAACCAAAACAACGCACAAACGGTCATAAACCGTCAAAGATAAGATCAAACCAAAGGAGAGGATGCCGATGCTGGCAGAAGAACGCTTCAGCCTGATCATGGAACAGCTGAACCGCAAGCGCACTGTGACGGTGCAGGAACTGTGCGAGGCGCTGAACACCAGCGAATCCACCATCCGGCGCGACCTGACCGAACTGGACCGGCTGGGCAAGCTGAACAAGGTGCACGGCGGTGCCACCCTGCCGGACAGCCGTTTTCTGGCGGATGAACCACCATGGAGGCCAAGGAGTCGCAGGCTGTGGAGCAGAAGCGCAGCATCGCGCAGGCGGCGGCAAAGCTCATCAACGCCGATGATTTTGTGTTCATCGATGCAGGCTCCACCACGCTGGAGCTGGTGCGTGCACTGGCGGGGGATGCCCTCAAAGCCAGCTATGTGACCAACGGCGTGGCCCATGCCCGGGCACTGGCCCGAAAGGCTGCCGGGTGTATCTGCCCGGAGGACTGCTGCGGCCCGAGACCGAAGCCATTGTGGGTGCACCCACAGTCACCAGCCTGCAGCGCTACAATTTTACCAAGGCGTTCATGGGTGCCAACGGTGTGGCGCTGGATGCCGGTTTTACCACGCCGGACCCCGAGGAAGCTGCCGTGAAAGCAGCGGCAGTGCACCGTGCACGGGAAGCCTGGTTCCTTGTGGATGATGCCAAGTTTTCCCGCATCTACCCGGCAGTCATTGCGACCTGCAGGGCGGTGCCATTCTCACCAACCGCTGCCCCAACCCCAAATACAAACAATTCACGCTGGTAAAGGAGACGGAAGTATGATTTATACCGTAACATTCAACCCGGCCATTGACTATGTGGTGCGTTTGGATGCACCGCTGGAAGTAGGCGAGGTGAACCGCGCCAAAGGCGAGGACTGCGTGCTGGGCGGCAAGGGCATCAATGTGTCCGGTGTGCTGGCACAGCTGGGCTGCGAGAGCGTGGCGCTGGGCTTTGTGGCCGGTGAGACCGGCGCATGGCTGGAACGCGGTCTTGCTGCACAGGGCTTAAAGACCGATTTTGTGCATCTGGAACAGGGCATGACCCGCATCAATGTCAAGATCAAGGCAGGGCAGGAGACCGAGCTGAACGGCGCGGGCCCCGACATTCCGGAGAGCGCCATGCAGGAGCTGGAAAAGAAGCTGGACAGCCTGAACGAGGATGATATCCTCATTCTGGCGGGCAGCATTCCGGCAAGCCTTTCGCAGGATACCTACGAGCGGCTGCTGGCCCGGCTGCAGGGCAGGGGCGTGCGTGCTGTGGTGGATGCCACCCGCGACCTGCTGGTGAACGTGCTGCAGTACCACCCCTTCCTCATCAAGCCCAATAACCACGAGCTGGGCGAGATCGTGGGCAGGGTGCTGACTACGGACGAAGAGATCATTGCTGCGGCCCGCACCCTGCAGCAAAAGGGCGCTCGCAACGTGCTGGTAAGCATGGCGGGCGACGGTGCCCTGCTGGTGGACGAAAATGGCGAGGTGCACCGCATCGGCTGCCCCAAGGGCAAGGTCGTAAACAGCGTGGGCGCAGGCGACAGCATGGTGGCCGGCTTTGTGGCTGGCTGGATGCAGACCCGGAGCTATTCCTTTGCACTGCGTCTGGGCACAGCCTGTGGCAGTGCAACGGCGTTCAGTCTGGGTCTTGCCACCAAAGAAAAAATCGATGAACTGATGAAGGAAATCTGACCCTCTGTGCCGGAGAGGGTTGCAGTTATACAGGAAGGGAGAAAAAATCATGCGTATTACGGAATTATTCACCGCGCAGTCCATCGCACTGGATGAGGCTCTGACCGATCAGGAGCAGATCATCAGCCGTCTGGTGGAGCTGCAGGCCACCCATGGCAACATCACGGACAAGGATGCCTACAAAAAGGCCCTTTATGCCCGTGAGGCGGAGGGCTCCACCTATGTGGACAACGGCATCACGGTGCCCCACGCCAAGACCAATGTAGTCACCCGGCCCAGTCTGGCGGCGCTGCGGCTGAGCAGCCCTGTGCAGTACAATGCCGAGGACGACGGTACCACCGACCTGCTGTTTGCCATTGCGGCTCCGGAAAACGGCAGCCTGCATGTGGACATGCTGGCCCGTATGATGCAGATGCTGATGAACGAGGACTTTGTAGAAAAGCTGAAGGCCGCAAAGACCCCTGCAGAGTTCCTTGACTGCATCGATGCACAGGAGGAGGCTCAGTTCGGCGCGGAGAGCTTCACCCAGCAGGAGATCCCCCAGAGCGGCTACCGCATTCTGGCCGTGACCGCCTGCGTCAACGGCATCGCCCACACCTATATGGCAGCGGAAGCCCTGACCAAGGCCGGTGACAAGCTGGGGCTGCCCACCAAGGTGGAGACCAATGGCTCGGATGGAGCAAAGAACATCCTCACCAGAGAAGAGATCGCAGACTGCGACGGCATCATCGTGGCAGCAGAAAAGAAGGTGGAGACCGCCCGCTTCGACGGCAAGCCGGTGCTGTTCACCCGGGTGGACGATGGCATCCACAAGCCGGAGGAGCTCATCAAGAAGATCGTGCACGGCGAGGTGCCTGTTTACCACGCCGAGGGCGGCGCACAGCCACCGAGGATGCTTCCGGCAAGGATAGCTTTGGCCGCACTCTGTACAAGAACCTGATGAACGGTGTCTCCCACATGCTGCCCTTCGTGGTGGGCGGCGGCATCATGATCGCACTGGCGTTCCTGCTGGACGATTACACCATCGATCCCTCCAACTTTGGCATGAACACCCCGGTCGCTGCCTTCTTTAAGACGGTGGGCAGTGCAGCCTTCGGTTACATGCTGCCCATCCTGTCTGCCTTCATCGCCATGTCCATCGCGGACCGTCCGGGTCTGGCGGTCGGTTTTGTGGGCGGTGTGCTGGCCATGAACGGCACCAACTTTGCAGGCATTGCAGCGGGTGAGACCACCGGTGTTTCCGGCGGCTTCCTTGCTGCACTGCTGGCCGGTTTTGCTGCAGTACATCGTCGAGCTGCTGAAAAAGATCACCGAAAAGCTGCCTGCCAGCCTGAATGGCATCCGTCCCATGCTCATCTACCCGCTGGGCGGTATGCTCATCCTCGGCGCGGTGATGTGCGGCATCAACCCGGTCATGGGCATGATCAACACTGCCATGACCGATTGCCTGAACGCTATGGGCGGCACCTCCAAGGTGCTGCTGGGTGCCATCGTGGCCGGTATGATGAGCATTGATATGGGCGGCCCGTTCAACAAAGCAGCTTACGTCTTTGGCACGGCAGCCCTTGCCTCCGGCAACTATGAGGTGATGGCCGCTGTCATGGTGGGCGGCATGGTTCCTCCCATCGCCATCGCCCTGTCCACCACCTTCTGCCCTAAGAAGTGGACTGCGACGAGCGCCGCAACGGCATCGTGAACTACGTCATGGGCCTGTGCTTCGTCACCGAGGGCGCGATCCCTTATGCAGCAGCAGATCCGCTGCGCGTCCTGCCCAGCTGCGTGGCAGGTGGCAGCGGTGGCCGGTGCGCTCTCCATGACCTTCGGCTGCGCTCTGCGTGCACCGCACGGCGGCATCTTCGTGTTCCCAGTCGTGGACCATACCGCTCTGTACTGTGTGGCGCTGGCTGTGGGCAGCGTGCTGGGTGCTGTGATCCTGAGCCTGCTCAAGAAAAACCGTACCGACGCAGAATAAACGCCATTCTCTCCATATTCGAGATACTTCATAAAGCTGCAGCAAGCCCCCGGGGAGACCCGGGGGCTTGCTGTATTACGCAGGATCGCGCGAAGGATCAGAAGGATAAAAAGAAAAAGTAACCGCCCACGACTTCCAATCCAATCAGATATAACATGATACACCCGCTGTCAAAAACGCGGCAAGAACCATTTTCACAAAAAATGCAGCAAAGAACAGCGCGAAACACCGCATTTGCTGGAAAAAGCTTTGCAGCCGCCCTTTTGGATTGCACCCGGTTTTTGAGTGTGGTATACTGTTTCTGTTATGGAAAAGTTCCGGTGCGGTGTGCCGGGCACAGCAAAGAGGAAAAGGAAACGAACGATGAAAATTGGATTTGACAACGACAAATATCTCTCGATGCAGTCAGAACATATCCGCGAGCGCATCAAGAAATTCGACAACAAGCTCTATCTGGAATTCGGCGGCAAGCTGTTCGATGATTACCACGCGTCCCGCGTACTGCCGGGCTTCCAGCCCGATTCCAAGCTGCAGATGCTGCTGCAGCTGAAGGATCAGGCCGAGGTGGTCATCGTTATCAGCGCGAGGACATCATCAGCAACAAGATCCGCGGCGACTACGGCATCACCTACGATCTGGATGTGCTGCGCCTGATCGATGCCTTCCAGGAAGTAGGCCTGTATGTGGGCAGCGTGTGCGTGACCAAGTACGCCGCTGCACCGGAGGTGGAGGCCTTTGAAAAGCGGCTGAACAGTCTGGGCATCCGCACCTTCCGCCACTACAAAATTCCCGGCTATCCCAACGATGTGGCCCGCATCGTCAGCGACGAGGGCTACGGCAAGAACGATTACATCGAGACCCAGCGCCCGCTGGTGGTCATCACGGCCCCCGGCCCCGGAAGCGGCAAAATGGCCACCTGCCTTTCCCAGCTGTACCATGAGTACAAGCGCGGCGTGAAGGCCGGTTACGCCAAGTTCGAGACCTTCCCCATCTGGAACATTCCCCTCAAGCACCCGGTGAATCTGGCCTACGAGGCCGCTACAGCCGACCTGAACGATGTGAACATGATCGACCCGTTCCATCTGGAAGCCTACGGCGTGACCACTGTCAACTACAACCGCGATATTGAGATCTTCCCGGTGGTGAACGCCATGTTTGAGCTGATCGCCGGCAAAAGCCCGTATAAGTCCCCCACGGACATGGGCGTGAACATGGCAGGCAACTGCATCGTGGACGATGCGGTCTGCCGCGAAGCCTCCCGCAAGGAGATCCTGCGCCGCTACTTCAAGTGCCTGTGTGAGCAGAAGATCACCGGCACGGTCAAGGAGACCGAGCGCTACAAGCTGGAACTGCTGATGAATCAGGCCGACCTGACCGTGGGCCAGCGCGAAGTGGAAAAGCAGGCTCATGCCCGCAGCGAGAGCACCGGCGGGGCCCCTGCTGCCGCCATTGAGCTGCCGGACGGCACCGTTGTTACCGGCAAGACCGGTCCGCTGCTGGGTGCAGCAGCATCTGCTCTGATGAATGCTCTCAAGGTGCTGGCCGGTATCCCGCAGGAGACCGACCTTGTGAGTGCGGCTTCCATTGAGCCCATCCAGACCCTCAAGACCAACTATCTGGGCGGCAAGAATCCCCGCCTGCACACCGACGAGATCCTGATCGCGCTTTCCAGCTCGGCTGCTTCCAACGAGCAGGCTGCAGCGGCCATGCATCAGCTGCCCAACCTCAAGGGCTGCGATGTGCACTCCACCGTGCTGCTTTCGGGTGTGGATACCAGCACCCTGAACCGGCTGGGAATGTACCTGACCTGTGACCCTGTTTACGAGGAAGAGGACCGCAAGTACCACAAGCAGTAAATTATACAAAAAACAAAACAGGCGCATCCAAAGGCCGAAAGGCTGGCGGATGCGCCTGTTTTTCATTGGTTCAGATGCCGGTAAAATAAGGTCTGTACTTTTCTGCGTACAGCTGGGTGCCCATGCGGCGCAGGCCGCCGTACAGGTGCCGCCGGATCAGCGGTTCAATGGCATCCAGGTCTTTTTCCCGGATCACCCGCAAAATTTCCCGGTGCTCGCTCAGCACATCCGGCACATTGTTGGCCCGCACCACATCCAGACGGGTAAAGCGGGAATAATCCGGCTGCGGCTTTGTCAGGTTCTGCCAGATATACCACTTGTTCATGCTGCAAAACCAGATGGCGTGCATTTCCAGATCCAGCGTCAGGAAGGCATTGATATCCACATTGTCCGGGTCGGTCATGGTCTGGGCCATCTCTTCCAGCAGGTCATATTTGTGCTTGATTTCGATGTACTCTTTGGGCGAACAGACCTGAATGAAATCGCGCAGCACCGTGCTTTCAACGGCTGTGCGCTGGTACACGATCTGATCCACGATATCCAGATTGATGGGGGTGACGATGGTGCTTGCAGGGAATGATCTGCACAAAGCCGTTCTGTTCCAGCCGCTGCAGGGCAGCGCGCACCGGTGTGCGCGAAATGCCGAACCGTTTGCACAGCTGATTTTCGCTGATGGTCTCTCCGGGCTTGATCTTCAGCGTAACGATCTCATATTCCAGCGTCTGGTAGATGTCCTCCGGATGCAGCTGTTCAGCCATGTGCTCACACTCCATTTACACAGTTGATGATAAGATATTTCTATTTTAGCCTGCCAAAAAGAGATTGTCAACGCATGAGAATGAAGTATACAAATAGCCTGTATACAAGTATAGGAAAAGCTCCGAAATTTATCATATCTGACAAAAATTGATATATCAGATGAAAATGAACGGGATTGTGTCATCAGATTGTAACATCTTTCACGAGAAACGGATAAGATTGTTAGTTATGCACAAAGAAACTTTACGAAGTTGGAGAAGTTTGGCTCTTGTGCGGATGTGAATTTTCTGTTACGATTAGCGTGCAATGAAAATGCTGTATACAGGGGTTGCCAAAAACTTTGCTAGCGTATAAGGTAAAAAGGCACCCCTGAAACAAGGAGGAAGAAGATTATGAAAAAGATCTCTCGTCGCAATTTCCTGAAGGTGTCTGGTGCAATGGCAGCTGCAGGTGCTCTGGCAGCCTGCGGCGGTTCCGGTGCATCCACTCCGGCTGCTTCCGGCGCAGCATCCACCAGCACTGCAGCAAGTGCCGCAGCAGCCGGTGAGGACAAGTTTGCATCTCTGGGCGACTTCACCATGACCGTTGGTCATGCACAGCCCGAAGGCAACCCCCGCTTTGTTTCCATGGAGCAGTTTGCCGCCGATGTGGCAGAGGCCACCAACGGCCATGTGAAGATCGAGTTTACGGCAACGGCCAGTTGGGCACCGAGAAGGAGATGCTGGAGCAGGTCGTGGCCGGCACCGTGCAGGGCATGCGCGGCGGTCAGTTCGACTTCAGCCCCCGCCTGCTGATGTTCACCCTGCCCTTCCTGACCAACACCCGTGCACAGGTCACGGCTCTGCTGCAGAGCGATCTGGCACAGAAGGTGTGCGCTGAGGCCGAAGGCGAGACGGGCACTGTCATCATTAACCTGTGCGATGCAGGCGCTACCGCCAGTTCTCCAACTCCAAGCACCCCATCAAGGCTCCCGCAGACCTGAAGGGCCTGAAGATGCGCACCAACGGCATGAAGACCATTGACATGACCTTCCAGGCAATGGGTGCTACCACCACTACCATCCCGTACTCCGACCTGTACATGGGCCTGAAGACCGGTGTTGCAGACGGTCAGGAGAACCCTTGGGTCAACGTGGAGGGCATGAAGTTCTATGAAGTGCAGAAGTACTTCACCGAGGTCAACTACCAGTTCCATCCGGACCCCTTCTATGTGAACGCAGCATGGTGGAACGGCCTGCCCGAGGAGTACCGCGATATCATTACCGAGTGCGCCACCAAGATGGGCGAGTACAACGACGAGCTGATCGACAAGAACTCCAGCGCCGCAAAGCAGACCATCGTGGATTCCGGCTGCGAAGTCTATGAGCTCTGCCGATGAGTTGAAGCCTTCCAGACCGCTGTGCAGTCCGTGTACGACCAGTGTGTCACCGAGGGCATCTGCACCGCCGACGAGATCAAGGAGATGCAGGATATCGTCGCAAAGGCATAAGCAGAAACGACCAAAGGCTAGAACGGCCACGTTACGGTAAAGGCGAGAGGGCAGCCTGCGGGCTGCCCTCTGCTGTAACAGGCCAATGGAAAAAGTTGTAAAATAACCGAAAGGGGCTGAGCACCATCGAAAAGCTAAAAAAATTCGGGAAAAAGCTGTTTGACGTATACTTTACCATCGGCGTGATCGCCATGGCACTGCTGGCAGCTCTTGTGATCTTTACCGTTATTGCGCGCTACTGCTTCTCCCTGAGCTGGAAGCAGCTGGCAGAGTTCAATACCACCCTGTTTGCATTTACCACCTTCTGGGGCATGGGCATCAACGTGATCAAGGACGAGCACGTCATGATCGACATCCTTTACGACAGTGTCAAGCCTGCCCGCAAGCGCTGGCTTGCCATCATCAACTACCTCATCGTGCTGGCCGTGGTGCTGGTGTTCACCTATCAGGGCTTCAAGTATGTGGCGTTGCCGGTAAGCAGATCAGTCAGGGCATGGAGATCCCCATGATGTATATGTACGGCATCATGCCGGTGTGCGGCATCATCTGTGCCATCTGCGTCGTGATCAAGATCATCACCCTGTACAAGGCCGATATTTCCTACTTTGCGCCCAAGAATCAGGCGCTGAGCCGTGACGACGCATAAGCGGAAAGGGGAGAATACACAACTATGGCAATGCTCATCCTTCTGGTGCTGCTGATTTTCTTTGCCGCGCTGGGCATCCCGCTGGCCTTCGCCATCGGCGCTTCCTGTGTGACCTACATCCTGATCTATGCACCTACCTTTATTACCATGCTGCCGCAGCGCGTGTGGAACGGTGCCTACAGTGAGCTGATGATCGCTATGCCGCTGTTCATGCTGGCTGGCGAACTGATGAACACCGGCGGCATCACCCAGCGCATCATCAACTTCTGCATGGAGCTGCTGCGGCCCATCCGCGGCGGTCTGGGCGAAGTGAACATCGTGGCTTCCATGATCTTCGGTGGCATTTCCGGCTCCTCTGTGGCCGATACCTCGGCTCTGGGTTCCATCCTGATCCCCGCCATGGAGAAGGAAGGCTACCCGCCGGAAGCTTCTGCCGGTATCACGGTGGCATCCTCTACCATGGGCATGATCATCCCGCCCTCCACCCCCATGATCGTTTACTCCATGATCTCCGGTGCATCGGTGGGTGCGCTGTTCGTGGCAGGTGCCGTGCCCGGCATCCTGATCGGTCTGACCCAGCTTGTGCTGGTGTACATCATCAGCGCCAAGAAGGGCTGGCATCCGGAAAAGATCAAGTTTGACGGCAAGCGCGCCGCAAAGAGCCTGCTTTCCGGCATTCCTGCCCTCATCATGCCGCTGTTCATCATCATCTGCGTTTCCTTCGGCGTGTGCACTGCATCCGAAAGTGCCGGTGTGGCCGTGCTGTATTCCATGCTGGTGGGCTTCTTCGTCTACAAGGAGCTGACATGGAAGGGTGTCTGGGAGGCTTTGAAAAAGACCCTGATCTCTTCTTCCTCCATCATGCTCATCATCGGCTTTACCACCATCTTTACATGGGTGCTGACCATGCAGAAGGTGCCGCAGACGGTGGGTGCCTTCTTCATGTCCCTGAACATGCCCGCATGGGCCATTGCACTGATCTTTGATGTGCTGATCCTGATGATCGGCACCTTCATCGACGTCAGCCCGGCCATCCTGCTGCTCACCCCCATCCTGCTGCCGGTCATGGTGCAGTACGGCTTCTCGCCGCTGCAGTTCGGTGCCATGATGATCACCGGTCTGGCCATTGGTCTGGTCACTCCGCCGGTCGGCATGTGCCTGAACGCCTGCAACAAGATCAACCGCATGCCCATCATCGAGATCTTCAAGGGCGCAGCGCCTACGTGATCTGCAACGTGATCGTTCTGATCTCCATCAGCCTGTGGGGCCCGCTTACTACCGCCCTGCCGCAGCTGCTGGGCTACAGCATCTTCTGAGCTTAACGCGTATACCTCTTATAAAAGACAGGCAGCGCTCCCTTGCGGGGCGCTGTTTGTTTTTTGCACGCAAACAGGCGGGACAGTTGTATTTGACGGACAGATATGGTACACTAAGGCCACTTGTGTATAGGAATATAGGAAAAGAGGAATTAAATCATGGATACGCAAAAACAAAAGCGCAGCGCCTTTTCCGGCAAGATCGGCTTTGTGCTGTCGGCCGCAGGCGCTTCGGTGGGTCTGGGCAACATCTGGCGGTTTCCGTACCTCGCCGCGAAATACGGCGGCGGCATTTTTCTGCTGGTGTACATCGTGCTGGCCGTCACCTTTGGCTACACGATGATCGTGGCCGAAACGGCACTGGGCCGCATGACCCACAAAAGCCCGGTGGGTGCCTTTGGAGCTTTTGGCAAAAAGGGCGGCCTGCGGTTCGGCGGCTGGATCAATGCGGTCATTCCCATTCTGATCGTGCCGTACTATTCGGTCATTGGCGGATGGGTCATCCGCTATCTGTCGGAGTATATCAGCGGCCATGGCAGTGAGCTTTCGCAGGACGGTTATTTTCCAATTTCATTTCCAGCGGACTGTCGGCAGAGGTGTGCTTTCTGATCTTCACGGCCTTTACGCTGGCCATCATCTTTGCAGGTGTGCGCAACGGCGTGGAGCGTGTTTCCAAGGTGATGATGCCGGTGCTGGTGGTGCTTTCGGTGGTCATTGCGGGCTATTCGGTCACGCGCCCGGGCGCACTGGCCGGTGTCAGATATTTTCTGGTGCCGAACGTGGCAAACTTTTCCTGGATGACGGTGGTCACGGCCATGGGCCAGATGTTCTATTCGCTGTCCATCGCTATGGGCATTCTGGTCACCTTTGGCTCTTATATGAAGAAGGAGGTCTCCATTGAGGAATCCACCGAGAACGTGGAGGTGTTTGACACGGCCATTGCCATCATGGCGGGCCTGATGATCATTCCGGCGGTGTTCTCCTTCTCCGGCGGCGACCCGGACACCCTGCAGGCCGGCCCGGCGCTGATGTTCATTACCATCCCCAAGGTGTTCGAGAGCATGGGCTTTGGCCATGTGGTGGGCATCCTGTTCTTTTTGCTGGTGCTGTTTGCAGCCGTGACCAGCTCCATTGCCCTGACCGAGAGCGCTGTCTCCACCTTTGAGGACGAGCTGGGCTGGAGCCGCGAGCGCGCAACGGCACTGATCGGCCTGATCATGGTGGCGCTGGGCAGCCTTTCGGCACTGGGCTATGGCCCGCTGGCGGGCGTGACGGTGTTCGGAATGCAGTTTCTGGATTTCTTCGATTTCCTCACCAACTCTGTCATGATGCCCATTGCAGCCATTGCTATCTGCCTGCTGGTGTCCCGCGTGATCGGCGTGCAGAAGATCGAAGAAGAGGTGACGCTGGGCGGCAAGCCCTTCCGCCGTAGAAAGATCTTCAACTTCATGATCCAGTATCTGTGCCCCATCTTTGCGGCCATTATCCTGATCAGCTCTGTGGCAAATGCTCTGGGCTGGATCGCAATGTAAAACAAAAGCGCAGAAGGTGTTTCTCAAAGGAAGCCTTCTGCGCTTTTTTGTATGTCCAAAAGGTTTTCTTATGCTGTGAAGTTGCATAAAGCATAGAAAACGGCGATTTTGGCCTCAATTAGCTGGAAGCCTGATTTTATTAGCTGGAACCGAAAATTCTGCTAATGGCATAAACCTTGCAGCGAATCTGCAAATCTTCGCCGCCGTTCAGAAATTTCCGTGCAGCGATGGTGTTCTGTCCGTCCATCACATAGTAGTGACCATCCCGGAAGCTGATCTTCGGCTCATTGGCAACCCGCTCGTCAAATTCTTTTGCGATACGGGCAACACGAGCGGGGTGAAGAGCACGCTGATAAGTGTCGCGCGGCACGATCAGCTCACTGCTGTTCAGGCACATTTCATGGTAAGGTTTTACCACTGCGTTCATCATAAAGGAACCTCCTTCTTTTTTTGCAGAAAATCAATTCCTGATTGGATAATCGAACCGATTTTCTTCTTTTCGTTATCGGATAAGCGGAAAGTGGAATTCCGTTCATAACAGATATTCCAGCGGAACATAAGCGATTGAAGCGCATCATCCAGTTCTGCAACCATGAACTCAACAGAAGATTCCGTCGGGGTGGAGAGCATCCTTTCCGATATCTGCTCAATGCTATGTAGATCGCCTTTTGTGTGCTTGGCGAGAGCAGGGGGCTGACTGTTCAGCACCCGAAGATTCTGAAACTGCTGGGAGAGCAGCTCTTTTGCAGCGGCGAGAACATCCTCCTGCGGAGGAGCCGTAAGGTATTTTCGGAATGACTTGTATCCAATGAACCCAAAGCTGTATTGCAGACACACTGACACTTGCCGCATTTCATATTTGGACAGGTGCCCAAGGTAGCTTAACACTCTGGATTTATCTGCGGGGCGCGGGCTTTCGCAAATCGCCATAGATGGCGCACTCAAAAAACGATTGTGCAGAATAAAATGCGTTGGCATATTTCGCTTTTTGATCTGTGTTGTCAGTGGAACGACCAGAAGAACATTGGAATAAAAATTACCGTCATCGTTTTGGACAACAATGGCAGGTCGGATGCCGCCTTGCTCGGAACCGCTGTAAGGATTCAGATCCATCATGTAGACATCCCCGCGCTTGTACATCCAGTTTGCGGGCATAGGCGGATACTCTTTCTCTTTTTTGCCTCGTGTTGCCAATTTAGATTTCTCCTCTCTATCCGTATATGTAACAGTGGGCTGCTCGCACAGCCCACCCTACTATCTCAAACAGCAAAAATGCTGTGATTTATAGTTATAGACTTTTCCGTACTTGTCCCCGACACCCCCCGGAAAACGAAAACTCAGTTTTCGTGTGGGAAATCTTTCAGCCGTCCGGCAGCGTACCGAATCCATAGGGTTCTCACCTCTCCGTGGTCCTCACCGAGCTGCCCGAAGGCAGAAGTATCATTATTCTGTGATGGATCATAGCTATGGAGAAGCTGTCATCCATTTACCGTCAACCTACCGCTCATTCCCTCAGTGGGAGATCATCGCATTTGTTACGGACGTGGCTCATCATACAGGAACGTGACTGAAGAATGCGTGTTCAATTTTCAAGGGTCGGATGCCAGATGCTGTCTGGCTTGCTTATAGTATAGCGGCTCAAATTGTGAAATGCGTGGGCCTCGTAGGCCTACCTTGTAGCTTAGTAGGCCTATTTTTGGAAGAAAATTCCAAACCCTGAAATTACAGCAGTTGCTTTATGGAAGAAAGAATGCTGATGGCAGTGTCGATTTCCTCTTTGGCAAAATCATTAGAAGGGCCAATACCGGTTAAAAGAAAGTCCGTGCTGGTGTGCAACTCATTTGAGAGATCAATAAGAAGTTCTAAGGAGCAAGCAACTGTGCCACGCTCAATTCGACTAATATGACCTTTATTTACATTTACTCGATATGCAAGCTCATCTTGGGTAAGATTGCGAACTTTCCGAAGATTGCTGACACGCTGACCAAATTCTTTCATACTGAACATAATGAAGATCCTTTCCGCTGGATGCGGAGGTTGAGGACACTTCACTGTGGGGCAGTTTACGGGCTTTTCTCAGCGAAAAAAAGACGCATTAAAAGAAAAGGTTACCGATACCTTTCCATCCGAAAATGGAAAGCAGTATAAGTATCCTCGGCCTTTAATGCATCTCAGGCTTTCGATATGTTTTTATTCGGACGAATCGAAAGCTTGGAAACTTGCCAAAAAAGAAAAACCTCGTGTGGTAGCTTACAGGGCAGCGATTCGTGCCGTATAAGCATATCACACGAGGGTCTTACGAAAGTCTTATGAACATCTCACAAAAGTCACATAGGGTCATTTTTATCCTATTTAGGGAATCTCCTGAAAAATTTTATGTCACATGAAAGTCTCTTGAACATCTCATGAAGGTCTTATGAGAACTATTCGCAGCTATCACCTAATGAAGTACACAATTCTTTATATTCTTCGGTGGTGAGGTGCTGCTTTGCTAATTGATACTCGTTTGAGGCCAATTCATCCATTCCTTGAACTTTAAGGGAGTGAATCAGCCAGTAGTATCCTCTGGAGTTTTCAGGGACGATTGCCAGAGACTTTGCAGCATACTGATTCAGCAAATCATAAGAATGCAGCGCGTTCAGTTGCTTCAGGAGTTCATTCACGGCGCCAACATAAGCAATCTGATACTTTGCCGTAAACTGAATAAGCCAATGCTCCCCGTCAGCAGAAGAAAGAATTTTTCCACAATAGAGGTCAATCGCATTTTTTAACAGTTCTACCCGGTTGATAACGGAAGAGGCTTTCGAGGCCAACTGGATAAGATCGTCAAATTGCTGATAGTCCGTCATAATATGAAGATCAGGGTTGAATTGATAACCGGAAGCGGTAGATACAATAAGCTCTTTTTCTGAAATAAGACCGAATGTTTGCCGGAGGCGATAAATCAGATTTCTCATATTCTTAGCAGGATTCGTTGAATCATCAGCCAAAGAGCTTGCGCAATTTCCAGCGATGAGTGAGCTTTCTTACCTGAAATCAAAAGATAGGTTAGCAAGCGGCTGATTTTTGGGGATTTCAGATCGGCTTCTCGCAGGATGCGTGGGAGGTGTAAATCTTCAGTTCGCCAAAGAGACTGACAAAAACATCATGGCTGCTCTCGATGTTTTCTGGAACGAAAGCCAGGTTCAGACCGTCATTCATCTTTTTGTCTTTGTAAGCAACGAGAAGAACATACGCCAACAGCCGCAGAACACTCGTTTCGGAAATGTACCGCTTGGGATTGCGTACCGCAAGTAGAGCGACAGGGCGTGGCTCCAGAGAAGCACCAAGGACAGATCGGATTCCCAGACGCTGATAGAGATTATACTCCGCAGGATAGGTGTTTTTTACTTCTTCTGCATCAGGAACGATCATCGGTTTCCCATGGCGCACGGCCTGTACCCATCGGTCAAGAAATTCAGCAGATTCAAACTCCTCCGTCAAGATGGTTGTTTTATCTTCAGAACTATCGTTATACCACCAGAACGGTGTCCAGATTTTCAAGTCCAAATCTACTTGGATAAGACCACACCAATCGGCATCGTAGAATTTGCACGCTGCCTTTAGAATCTGTCGGGCAACTTCTTCTGGCGAATGTTGGTCATAACATAGTTGAGATTCCAAAGTCTTCACAGTGTGTTCAATATCAAGCGCACGCTGAATATCATCAAAATTGCGTTCTTCGTATTCCGATATAGACTGCAACATGATAATGCCTCCAACAAAAAAGCACAGCATTCTAGCTTCATCCGCTCTATACGGTGAAGTCAAATGCTGTGCTGTATTTTATCATGCAACCGCAAGAGCTGAATGAAATTACTTTTTTACGATGGTTTTGATAAATGCAGCAAGTGCATTTATCTGCTCGGAATCGAATTGCTGGAGTTGATCGGTAAGAGCATTCATTCCATTGGAAGGTTCCTCACTGAAATTGAAAAATTCCTGCGGAGTTACGTTGAGTACTCACATATATAAAAGAAGTTCGACATGGTAGGAAAGGTAGTTCCACATTCGATTGCACGAATGTATCCGGGATTTTGCCCGATGGAAAGACTCATGTCTCTCGCAGATACTCCCTTTTTCGTGCGCAGTTCAGCAAGCCGCTTGGAAAACTGTTCTTCGTACATGAGCAACCACCATCCTTCTTTACTCTATTGTAGTCTAGAGAACAGTCAAAAATGAGTGGTTGAATCTACAATTTTTAATTGATATAATCAATCGCTTGTGATAGACTGGACACAAGGCCGATAACCATAGAGGCCGTAAGTTAAGAGACTTTCAATAGGATGGAACAGAAAATGATTGATTTAAGTGAAGTTAGTTATGGAGAGATTTTAGATTGCATAGTAGATGCCAGCCTAGGAAGGCTCTCTCCTTATTTTCAGGAATATGCTCGACATGAAATAGCCTCTCTAGCTAATGCAGATGGAGAATTGCCACAAGCAGCTGTGATTTTGCAAGATGTTCTTGAGCAATTGTTAAACGAAATTCCACAGATTTCAGATGAAGAGTAAAAAAATACAGCCATGAGCGTTCGTGGTGCTCATGGCTGCACTTTTCATATCGCAGAGTACCTTACTCTGACAGGTAGTTCTTCTTGAATTTTACTGCCAATTCAGCTATCAGTCAAGGGAAAACAGTCCAAAGGCCAATAAATTTCGGGAATAATGTTTGGAGTAATCGACAGTTTCGCTAAAAACATTACAATTTGATTGTATGCTCCGTCAAATAGACCGTCAAACGAAAGGAATCTACCTATGGCAAGAAAAGGATTGAACATCTATAAGCGGAAGGATGGCCGATGGGAAGCTCGATACATAAAATCACGAAATACGCAAGGGAAACCGCGATATGGCTATCTATATGCGACTTCTTACCATGAAGTTCGAAACAATTTACAAAAAGTTATTCAAGCTATGAATACTTATGATGCTGAAAAAGTCCCTGCTACAAATTGTAAATTCATGGGCTTTTCTGCTATATGGCTTGAAAATTCATCGACCAGTTTGAAGGAATCAACGTATATTCGCTACCGCACTTTACTAAATTGCTATCTTATGCCATCATTCCAGCAATTAGAGATATCAGAGATTACAAGTGAGCGAGTCTGTACCTTTTGTAAGGAGCTGGAAAAGCATGGAAAAAAAGATGGAACAGGGCTGTCCCCTAAAACAATTTCAGATATTCTTTCTGTTTTGAGGAGAATTCTGCATTATGCACAGGATCAAAATATTTCTATCGATGTGACTGCTTTCAACATAAGGGTCAAACAGACTCCAAAGGTAATGGGAATCTTAAGTCTGTCCGAGCAGACAACCTTGCAGGAATATCTAGTGAACCAGCTTGACTCTCTTAATCTTGGAATTCTCATCTGTCTATACACAGGAATCCGAGTTGGTGAGTTATGTGCGCTGACATGGGAGAAAATCTCTTTTTCTGATAAGACAATCTGCATCTGTCAAACGATGCAGCGTATACAAAAGCGTACTTCAGAAAACAAAAAGACGCATATCATAATCGCTGCACCTAAAAGTAGCTCAGCAAACCGTGTGATTCCCATTCCGAACACTTTACTAAAGATTTTGAGTCAATATCCAATGGAGAAAACTGGATATTTTTTAAGCGGGTCGTTATCAGAAGTAGTCGAGCCTCGTCGTATCCAGTACCGTTTTCATAAAATTCTTAAGGAATGTGGCATAGATAGGAAGAATTTTCATGTTTTACGTCATACATTTGCTACTCGTTGCGTTGAGGCTAATATCGATATTAAAACACTAAGTGAAATTTTAGGACATTCATCTGTTAGCATTACGATGAATCGATATGTTCATCCCTCATTGAGTCTAAAGCGAGATAGTATGGAGAAGCTTGCTGATTTCATCGCCGTCAAATAATCCGTCGATTTCAAAAAGTCAGCGCATAATCGTATTTTTGCAAAACAATTCGCAGAGTAAGGTACTCTGCGACAATCCGGAAAAGGAGAAGATGTACGATGGCAATCAAGCAGTGCACAAGGCATCATTCTATGATGATGAAAAGTATAAGGTCTGCCCGATTTGTCTTTCGCTGTCTTCCCAAAACCATGAGAACGAAGATAGGACTGTAGCTTATACAACACCACTCGATGATGCAGCAGACAAGACAATCGGCTATCAGGCACTGAAAGATGATGCTGTGGCAAAACCAACTGTTGATGGGTCGTTTGTGTAAAAGGAAAAAACTGCGGACGGGATTGGCGATTACACGAAGGGCGGAACGATATTGGAACAGCAGTGAATGCAGAGGTTCCGATTCAGTTGACAGGGCAGGAATGCGGATGTGCCTGCTCAGTCATTTATGATGGAAAACACAAAGAATTTATACTGGTTCCCGGTGAGGTTTCGCTGGTTTATCTGAATGGGCAGCTGCTTTCGGAGCCACAGCTATTAGCAGATGGTGATCAGATGTGTGTGGGAGAGGAACAGTTATGTTTTCAAAGTTTTTGCGGAGAATATCGGTAGCTGTCATTGGCGTCATATTTTTGCTGGGGGCATTCAGCGGAATGTCGCTTTGTGCAAAAGCGCAGTCACCGGTACCGGGGAACTTGAAGTTTTTCAAATCGAACAGGTCCGAGCAGAGATGCCACAGATTCAGGTTTATGTGCGGGGCGTGAATGCGAATGAGGCTTGTGAGGCGTATCTGGATGGAAACGCCTTAACTAGCACAGGAAGAAAGTCATTGGATGAAAACGGCACTTCCTATCTGGTCATGCTGGATATATCGGGTTCAATTACTTCGGAATACTTTTTAGCAGCCAAAGAACAAGTTGATGAACTTGCGCAGAATCTTGGACCAAAGGACAAAATCACGTTGATTACCTTTGGAGATACCGTTAAGATGCAGGTTTCGGACAGCCGGAATGCGGATGAGATCTCGGAAATACTGGCGTTGTTACAGGCAAAAGATAAAAAAACAAACCTTTACCGGGCGTTTGATCAGTGCCTGAGATATGTGGAGGCTGAATCACAGAAGGAGCGTCAGATCGTTCTGGTCATCTCAGACGGCATTCAGGATACAGGGGATGCGGGCATCACGCAGGAAGAACTTGAAACACGGCTGACACAGGCAAGTATGCCGGTATATGCGTTTTGTGTGGATACGGCAGATCGGCAGTCACGGGATGGGCTGGGGACATTTGCGCGCACTACGGGAGGCGAACTTTTTGTATTTGGCCCACAGAATGCAGCTCAGGTATGGCAAAAGTGGAAAGAACGGCTGAATCAAACTGTTTGTCTTGGATTTGAGAGCACTGCAAATTATGCTGATGGGGAGCTGCACACACTGCTCCTGAAAGAAACAGCCGGAGCGCAAAGCGATACAAGGCAGATTCGGATCACAAACTGGCTGGTGGATGATACTGCACCAGAGGTTATATCGTTCCGATACGACAATGAAAAAAATACGATCGAAATCGAATTTTCGGAGCCTGTTCTCGGCGCGGACAAAGCAAATGCTTATAGACTGAAGCAAAATGAGAAAACGCAAGAGATCAAGTGTGTCGTAGTCAAAGAGAAGCGCTGCTATCAACTGGTTTTGCCGGACGATCTCCCGCAGGGCGACTATACCTTGGAAATGTATGGCATCTGTGATGATTCGATGGAAAAAATCCATTGAAAGAAAGCAGCTTTGACTTTTGCAAGCCATTTGAGCTGAGGGATGCCGGTTGGTATATCTTGGGCGGCGGAATCCTGTTTCTTCTTTTATCGTAATATTCCTTGGATAAAAGAAAGAAAACAGGGTAGGACAGCCTGTTGAAACGCAGAAAGTTGAATATGAGATCCAGCATATTGTTACCGAACCGAAGGCTGTGATCTCATCCGCAGGAGAAAACTCCAGCTCGGTTAAAATGCTTGTGGAGCTTGTAAGCGGAGCACAGGCTGGACGGCAAATCGAATGCACAATATATAAAAGTGCAATCTGGGGTCGCAGCAAAGAAATGTGTGATGTTTCTTTTGACGACCCGCGGATCTCAAAGCAGCACTGTGTCTTTGAGGTGCGGGAATGCGGCGTGGTACTTTCCGACCTGAACTCACACAATGGAACTTATGTCAACGGAATAAAGATTCCAGCGGAACACCTGCTTCATGTTGGGGATACGCTCCAACTGGGAAATATCGTTCTGCGCGTGATTCAACTTGCAAAATGAATGGAATGCACCCGATGATTCTGCGGCGGAATTTGTCTGTCGAGGATATAAAAACATTTTTATTTTGAGGAGGCCCCTATTATGACTTTGGTGAAATGTCCGAATGGCCACTATTATGATTCTTCCCGCTTTGGCAACAACTGCCCTCACTGCGGTATGAGCGGAGCCGCTAGTATCGGTGCAGACCAGACCACTGTGCCGCTGAATATTCCGGATGCGCCCCAGCCCGCCAATGCGGTAACGGAACCGCTGACTGTTTCTCAGCCGTGGTTTCTCAGCCTGCAAATGTGACTGTACCGATTGTAAGTGATGATGACCGCACCCTGCCTGTGACCGCAGATATGTTGGATGGTATGGTAGAAAAGCCGGCACCTGTGGTCGGCTGGTTGGTTTGCACCGACGGTGTAAATAAGGGCACGGATTACCGCCTGCATCAGGGCCGCAACTTTATTGGTCGTTCACCTGAGATGGATGTTTGCATTCTGGGAGATAATACGGTGTCTCGCAGCTCGCATGCGATCGTAGTGTACGATCCCCGCAGCAATGTGTATCTGGCGCAGCCCGGCAGCTCGAAGGAACTGTTCTATGTGAACGACAAGCTGGTGCTGAACCTGTCGAACTCAAGACTATGGATCTGTTGAACATTGGTGACACCAAGCTGATGTTTGTTCCTCTGTGCGGAGAGCAGTTTCACTGGTAAGCTGAAAGGATGGGGTTATTATGGTAAATCGAGTTGCGGATAAAGAAAGTGCCAAGAGCATTTTAAAACATAACGGAAATCAGGCTGCAATGATTGGTATGGAGATCTTATACACGATCATCTCCGCACTAACTGTCACAACTATGATGGCGGCATTTTCTGCGGCGGCAGTTAGTATCTATGGTACCACACTCGTTTCGCTTGTGGTGTCCTTCATTAACGATCTGAGCAGAGCTTCCATCTGGGGGTATTATAGCCCCAGCACGCTCTTCAGTCCATTCAAGTTTATTCTGATGGCACTGCTTTTCGTTCTGCTCGTGGCAGCAACGGGAATCGTAACAGAGATGCTCAAGGCACCGTTCGAAGTTGCGCGGTATCGCTATTATTTGTATCTGCGTAAAAATGGAACACGGACAAGTGCCAGCAGCATTTTTGAAAGCTTTGATTTCTTTGTGCAGTTTGCAATCGTTACGGGAACACGAGAAATTGTCATTCAGTGGCTTCCTATTGTAATTGCAGTTGCAACGGTGATCCTTACGTTCGTATTTTTGCTGTCCGGGGTTATCTGGCTTGCAGTTCTGATCCTAATGGTTGGTATGATCGCAGCGGCAGTTCATCAGCATTTACCAGACGTCTCCAGCTTTGGCCGATGGCATGGGTGCAGGCGGATCATCCTCAGCTGTCGGCACAGCAGGTGATTGCACGTTGCAAAGAAATGACCGCAGGGCACATTGGAGATCTTCTGATTTTTGAGTTGAGCTATCTGGCTGGTGGCTTCTCAATAGTATTACCGGCGGTATTGTCGGCTTGCTCTATGTGACACCCTACTATAATATGACAAAGGCTCTGGTATTTGAAGAACTGAAGGGCCGCGCCATTGCTCTGGATGGCATCCAGAGCAGTATCGCCGAAGGTTCGGGTCTGACGATTGCAATCAAGCCGGAGGATGTTGCAGAAAAAATCAACAACCTTGGAAACAAAATTGAGCAAGAGAAAAAGCAGCGTCAGTCTGTTGCGCAGAAGAACGCGCCTGCGCTTTTGGGTATTTCTGGTATGTATGCAGGTTCCAACTTCCCGCTTACGCCGGATCAGCCGGTGATCCTCGGAAGAGACAGCGCAACAGCCAAATCGTGTTCTCTCAGGGAGCACAAAAAATCAGCCGTCGACACTGCGAGGTCATGTTTAACAGCCAGACCCAGCAGTATCGAGTCACAGATTTTTCCAGCAATGGCACCTATGTGAATGGAAGCCGCCTGCCTGCGAACGCTCCGGTGAAGCTTGCGCGTGGAACGGAAATCGCTTTGGGAGACAGCAACAACATTATGAAGCTGCTGTAAGCAATAAGATATGCCAGCCAAACAAGGGAATCGAATGGGTTCAAAGCCAAAGAATCAACTGCTCAAGAAAAAACGAAGCTTTTCACAATATATCCTGCTTTCTGTCGTAACCTGTTCTTTATATCACTACTGGTTCATGGATTCGCTGGTAAAGGATGTCAATGAGATCTGCAAGAATGACGGACAGGATACCGTTGGTGTCGGAAAGATGATAGGATTCAGCATTCTGACATTTGGCGTTTATCAGTATCTGTGGATCGCAGAAATTGTAGACCGGATCTATGATAGTGCAGATGAATATGATGTAGAGATTCGGCAGGACAGCGAAAGCTTCTTTATCTGGATGATTTTGTTTCCATTCATTGGATATTTTATTGCAATGCACCGATTCGTTTCGGATATGAATCAATTGGCTGCTGAATATGAAAAAAGACGGCATTTTTGTAAAATGTACTAGCCTATTACACAGCGTTCCCTGTCTTCCGGGCGGGGAACGCTTATTGGGTTAGCTGGGAGTCTGGCTGGGCAGGCGATTGAATTGAAGCCGGGACAACTGCTCAAGATTGGAAGAAGTGCTGCGGAAGTTTCTGTGATCGTTAATAGTGAAAAAATCAGTAGGGTACACTGTTTGGTCCAATATAATGGAAAACAGCTAGGGTACACCGTTACAGATCTTTCCAGAAATGGAGTCTTTGTTGATGGAAAGCGCATTCTCTACAGTGTGCCGACTTATGTGCCATCGGAAAGCGTTCTTTCTCTGGCAGATGGTGCAAATAAATTTCAATTGACATAAAGTCAATGGGAGTAAAAAATGAAAAACGCAAAAATTATAGCAGCAGTGGCAATCGTATTGAGTGCCGCAGTCTGATGGGCTGCAGCCCGAGAAATGCAATGTCTACGCTGTCTACGGAATCCGATTCGGAAACAGCGGAAGTCTTTTCCCTGACGAAGGTTTTGGATTTGGGTACGAATTATCTCGTCTCACTGGATTATGAAAATGCGATTTTACAGTATATCGATATTATTCAGCATGACCCAAAAACAAAGAAGCATACGCAGGACTTTATGCAGCCTATGCCGCACAGGGAAAAACAGATGAGGCAAACGAAGTCCTTAACAAGGCACAGGAAGTTTTTGAGGATGACGCAGAGTTTTTACCGGAGTTTTTAAAAGATGCAGATCTGATTTATAAAAACGGCGGTGGAAACGGACCGTTCCAAGTTCTTTCTGATCAGTACTGGAATGATGTTGACTCTCTCTTTGCGGAGAATGTAAGTCATGCATGGCTTGAGGCGGAACCTGATAATGCAGAACCGTATGCCTTGCTGGGAGCATATTATTCTGCGAAAGATGACAAAAACGGAATTATAGAGCTGTTAAACAAAGCAGAAGAGAATGGTGTTGACTTTAACGCAATCAACCAGAAGGTCGAAGTCAATTCGGATGGAACCTGCACACTGACGGTACAGATTGAGAATTTTATGAAGGGAGAAGATGGGAAAAGCTCCTCTGTAAAAGTTGAGTTGGATTCAGAGGACAATGCCAAAACTGTGACCCAAAAGGTGGCGGAAAAGGTAGCCGATAGTGCTGCAAGCAAAGTAGTGAAGGACAGCGCCTTACTGGTGAGACGGCAAACATCGCAAATTCGATGGCACAGGAGGCGCTCCGGAAGGGCTTGGGGAGCACGGAAAGCACGCACGGAACAAGTTCGTCGAGCAGCATTGCAGCTCCTGCATACGACCCCGCACAGGACGATGGTACAGACGAGGAATTTGACTGGTCTGAGATCGAATCGGAATTCCCAGCGTTCAGCGATGATCTGGCATCCTGAGATTTATACGGAGGTGTGAGTATGGATTATAACGATGCCAGCCAGTGGACAGCTGATCTGGGGAGCGGATACAGCCGAATCTATCCGCTGGGCGAAGGCGGAATGGGCACACTTACTGTGCGCACAAAGATAGTTTGGACGTGGATGTTGTTATCAAGCGTGTGAAGCAAAAGTTCAAGGGACGGATGGATGAACGCGCCGAGGCAAACATTCTGAAAACGCTCAAACATAAGTATCTGCCGCGTATTTATGACGTGATTGAAAGCCAAAGCGGCTATGTCTATACGATCATGGATATGATACCGGGCGTAAATATGCAGAAATATGTGGAAACACATGGCCCGGCCGATCAAAAGCTTGCCTATCGATGGGCTTGTCAGCTTTGTGAAGTGACCGCTTATCTTCACTCACAGATCCCGCCAATCCTGCATTGTGATATTAAGCCCAGCAATATTATGATTACACCTTCCGGGGACATCTGCGTGATCGATTTTAATACCTCGTTGGTTTTTTCCAAGGGAGTGCTGGCGATTGGTGCGACACCGGGTTATGCGGCACCGGAGCAATACACACGCCCGGAAGAAACGCATCTGACGCCGGATTCTGCTGAAACGGTTCCACTGGCCGAAACGATGCCATTGCGTGGATACGGAAATGCAGTTGCCTATCGAAACACGGCATCCTCTGGAAGCAATGCAAATGCTTCCGTGACGGCGGCGCAGGCAACGAATGCCGGTGGGTATGGTACAATTAGCAAGCGAACGGATGTCTATGGCATCGGTGCAACATTGTATTATGCTATTACCGGTCAGCAGCCCGGCCATTCGTTGAAAAGCGTCCGGCCCATCACAAGCTACAAGCTAAAATTCAGCCGAAGTTTTTTGCTTATTATCTCCAGAGCAATGAAGAAACGGCAGGAAGAACGTTTTTGCGATGCTCAGGAAATGCTCCGTGCTCTGCAGGATATCCATGCGATCGATGGCCGCTATAAAAAGGTCGTTCGCTCTCAGAAAATCGTAGCAGCGGCTTCAATCATGCTTGCAATTGCAGGAACGGCCACCATTCTGCTTGGAACACAGCGAATCGGTGTGGAAAGATATGCAGCTTATGAATGCTCTTGTGCGCAAAGGCCGCACGGCGGCAGAAGAAATGCACTTTGACGAAGCTGAACAGGATCTGAATCGGGCAATTGCAATCTATGATGATCAGCTGGAAGCGTATGTTGAAAAGGCTGTTCTTCTCTATCGGCAGGGTAAGTATCAGGAGTGCATCGATGCTGTTGAAACAACACAGTCCCGCGCATTGAAGTATTACAGTAAGCAAAGCGTTGCAAACCTTTACAATATTGCGGCGGAAGCAGACTACGCGCTGGAAGATTATGAAGCTGCAATCAAGATGTACCAAAAAGCTTTGGAGTATGCACCGGAGGTGCCAAGCTATTATCAGGGGGCTGCCACTGCAATGATCCAGCTGGGGAACTTTTCAGGCGCAAATGATGTGCTTGAACAGATGAAGACTGCAATCCCTCAGGCGGAGCAGAGCGGGGACTATCAGATCGTTCAAGGAGAACTGCTGAGAAAGCAGGGCGATTTGTCAGGTGCACTGCAGGCTACATATAAGGCGATAGAAACATCTGATGACAATGATTTGCTGGCACGAGCATACCGTCTTGCCGCATCGATCTGCGAAGAGATCGGAGAAAATAAAATTTCCGAAGAGATCGAGTTGCTGGAGCATGGAATCGAAAGATTACCCGGTGGATATTACAATGCGTTGGCAGGACAGCTGGCGACTTCCTATATCCGTCAGGCCGAGGTGACTGGAAATTCCTCGTATCAGGAAAGGGCACTGCAAACATACCAAAAGATGGAAGACAATGGGAATACCACATTGGAAGTACGATTAAACATTGCAATGCTGCAGTATCAGCTACGGGATTTCACAGATGCCATAGAGACGCTTCAAGCATTAAAGACCGATTATCCTAAGGACTATCGCGTATATAAATGGCTTGCATTCGTTCAAGGGGAAATCGACCTAAAAATGGTGCGTCCTATACCAAATCACTTGAATACTATACAACGGCGGTTGAACTGTACCGTACTGTACAGGCCTCCGGTATGTATGACCCCCAGATGGATGAGTTGAACCGAATTGCAGCAAATAACTGGCAGTAAAAGAGGTGAACAAGATGACTGTAGGACAAATCATGGTGATATGTGGAAGTTGTCTGGTTGTGGCTGCTGCTCTGCTTGGCGTATTTGGAAGCATTCTTCTACACAAAAGGAAAAAGGCGGTTCTTCTTGAAATTGAACATGAATACCGCTGAAGAAGAGAAGGAAAGAGCATGAAATTTTGTTCCGCATATTATTCGGATGTCGGGAAAAAAAGAAACGAATCAGGACTCCCTCCTTCTGATGCAGCGCAGACAGCCTCAAGGGGACGAAGTTGTATTTGCAGTGATCTGTGATGGCGTAGGCGGGTTGAAAATGGGCGAGCAAGCAGCGCAGAAGTTGTGACAGCGTTTCATGATTGGTTCAACAACCAGATCGAAGGGCTGTACCAGCAGGAAATTCCGATGACTGCGCTTTTTAATGATTGGGACAAGCTCATTCAGGAACTTCATGGATTGCTGAAGGAACACTCGGAAAATGCCGGCTTTCGCAGCGGGACAACGGTGGAAGCTGTGTTCTTATGAAGAATCAGTACTACATCTGCCATGTTGGAGACTGCAGAACATACGTCCTTTCGGACACGATCGACCAGTTGACAACGGACCACACCGTTGTGCAGCGGGAGATAACGGAAGGAAGGCTTACGCTCCAGCAGGCAGCAAAAGACCCACGTCAGAGCCTTTTACTGCAATGCGTGGGAGCCGGCAAGGCGGTAAAAGCGGATTATCTCTATGGCGATATCAAGCCGCATCAGGTATTCCTGCTCTGCTGTGATGGTTTTCGACGCAGAGTAACGAGAAGCGAAATCAAGGAGATCTGCAAATATTCTACCAAGGAAAAGAAGCTGCATGATGCACTGGAAGAAGTGACCCAATTGTGCAAGAAACGAAAAGAAACAGATAATATTACAGGGATACTTATAAGCACCTTCGATAAACCAAAACGGCTGGTTCCGTTCTGGAAAAAGGATACGCCTGTAACATCAGGAGAACTCGTAAAAGATGTTTTACTGAAACATTATGATCTGGAAGATCAAACATTATAAAGCAAAGGAGACACTAGTATGGAAAACAATCGAGAATTTGCGACCTTCTTTTCAGACGCACCGAAAGGTAAAAAAATCGGTGCAGTCCTTTCATGGATTGCTACAGCAATCTTGCTCATTGCACTTTTTGTGCGGGATTCCGGGTAAAGTTTCAGATACAGGATCAGAACGGTAAGTATCAGGATATTCCGGCAACGGAGACCTACGAACTGAATCAGGCGAAAGAGGCATGGAAGCTTAATATTCAACTGGGAACCAGCAAAATCTCCGGAAAACTGAATAGCTTCTTGGAAAATGGAAAGACGAGCGTGTTTTCCTATCTTTCGGATTCGAGCTTGCTGAATGCAAAGCTGCTGACAGTTGAAGATATTACTGGCGCAGAATCTGGAAAATCTTTGCCGGGGTGGATCTTCCTAATCGTATTTTTCGTCTTGATCATTATTGCTGCAATTACCGGAGTGTATACCATGAGATGGGTGACGCTAGCAACAAACCTTGTTGGCGTGCTTGAACTGCTGGCTGTGTTCTTCTTCGTGTTCAAAAACAGATTCAATGAAAACGGTGCGAACCTTTTGACTGGGAGCCGAGTTGTTCCTGCAATGACCGCAATTTTGATCGCGCTTTTGGTTATTGCCGCTATCCTGTCCGTTGCCTCTGTAATCGTCAGCTATGCAGTTCATTCCGAGGAGGATGCAGAGGATGATGCCTACTGGGATGACGATGACGAAAACCGGAATGCGCCGACTGGTCTGATTGATGATAATGATACTGCCCCTGCGACCGGCAGCATCCCGTCTGCCTCGGCTGCAGTTGCTACTCTGATCCAGATGAACACGAGCAAGAGCTTTGCAATTATGAACAA
>ENA-OQCS01000187-OQCS01000187.1-human-gut-metagenome-genome-assembly--contig:-NODE-187-length-33133-cov-3.814579_pt1 | contig 33133 bp, 36 predicted proteins | sample MGYA00242757_ERZ504575 | MGnify/ENA primary metagenome ERZ504575 (study PRJEB26092, sample SAMD00036297) | human gut metagenome | host: Homo sapiens | study: EMG produced TPA metagenomics assembly of... | reverse complement strand
CTTGCATTCCACCACCAAAGAGGTGACAGGCTTGACGGTCGTAGACTGTACAGGGAAACAGGTTGCAGTTAATGCCCGCTTGAAAGGCAAGAGCTTGCAGATTCCGCTGCGAGGATTGAAAGCACCTTATCAGGTATATTATTGTTTTGATGAAGCGACCATTGGCAGTCTCCGTACAGATGCGGATATGCCGGTGCTTCCATTCCGTACAGCAAAAATAGAAGTGAAATGAAAAAGTGGTTATGTATGTTAGTCTGCTGCCTGTCTGTTTATGTACAGGCACAGGTCTGGACTTAAAAGAGAAAGAGCCGGCTGCTCCCGGCACATGGTGGTGTTTCCGTAATACGGTGACATTGGACGAACAGCCCCGTTCACTGGAACTGCGTCTGGCTGCCTATATGAGAACAATTTAAAATGACCTATGACACAAAGGGGCAAATTGTAGTTTGCAGCAAATCTGAGTTCAATGTTACTTCCTTGTAAGGGGGTAATAGTATGAATTACGAGGGGTGCGCCAACTGATGGCGCACCCTCTTTTTGGCATTTTATCAACCTCTACTATCTTTATCAGCAATTCATTCATTATTAACTATATATCACCAGAATCATGATGAATAACAACCGAAATCAACTCAATCGTTCATTACTGGCATTCGCTGCCTTACAGGTAATGCCGCTGTCGCTCTTCGCTCAGGGAGAACGACCAAACATCTTGTACATTATGTGTGATGACCATGCCATGCAAGCCATCAGCGCATACGGTAGTCCAATCTCCAAATTGGCACCAACACCCAACATCGACCGCCTAGCTGAAAGGGGAATGAAATTCAACGAGGCTTTCGTGGAGAACTCTCTCTCTACTCCAAGCCGTGCGTGCCTGATGACAGGTCTTTACAGTCACCAGAACGGACAGCGACAGCTTGCCGAGGGTATCGACTCTACCAAGACCTTCTTCTCTGAACTGCTGCAGGGGGCTGGCTATTCTACTGCCGTAGTGGGCAAGTGCACATGTCATGCAGTCCGAAGGGATTCGACTACTATCATGTTCTGGATGACCAGGTCAGTACTACAATCCTACCTTCGCTTCTACCGGCCAGTACGGTAACTTCAAGCAGGAGATGGGCTACGCCACCGACCTCATCACCGACCATGCCATCGAGTACCTGAACAACCGCGACAAGAACAAGCCATTCTGTCTGCTGGTTCACCACAAGGCACCTCACCGTCTCTGGATGCCTAACACCAAGTATGTAAGCAAGTATGCCAACGTCAACTTCCCGTTGCCAGAGACTTTCTGGGATGATTACGAGACCCGTGGTTCTGCTGCATCCACCCAGAAGATGTCTATCGACAAGTATATGGAGATGGTACGCGACCTGAAGGTTCCTGAGATGTACGATCCATCTACTCCTGAGGGAAGAGATTCCTATGCCGGACTGATGGGCGAGATGAACCGCATGACTCCACAGCAGCGTGCCATCATCGATGCCTACTACATGCCAAGAAACCGTGAGTTCCTGAGCAAGAACCTGACTGGCAAGGAGTTGATCGAGTGGAAATACCAGAACTACATCCGCGACTATATGGCCGTGATTGCCTCAGTAGATGAGAGCGTGGGCAGACTGCTGGAATATCTCGACAAGAACAACCTCACCGACAACACCATCATCGTCTATACATCCGACCAGGGATTCTACATGGGCGAGCACGGCTGGTTCGACAAGCGATTCATGTACGAAGAGTCATTCCATACACCACTCATCATCAGCTATCCTAAGCACATCAAGGAGGGAAGCGAGTGCAACCAGATGGTTCAGAACATCGACTTCGCTCCTACCTTCATCGACCTGGCTGGTTTGCAGAAGCCTAAGTACATGCCTGGCACTTCACTCCACCTCTGTTTGCCGGAGCACCTGTCAAGAAGTGGCGCAAGAGCCTGTACTATCATTATTATGATTACCCTACCTACCACCTGGTACGCAAGCACGACGGTGTGCGCACCGAGCGTTACAAGCTGATTCACTTCTACGGCAAGGGTGGCGAGAGAGCTGTGGTAGAAAACAAATTCCAGGGTCAGCCAGGCACTAGAGAGAACAACTGCTTCAATGCCCTCAAGTCTATCAATTACTTCACCGATGATGCGACATCGACTACTGGGAGTTGTATGATATCAAGAGCGACCCTAACGAGCTGCACAACATCTACGGCAAACCAGCACTCAGAAGATTGAGAAGGAACTGAAGAAGCTTCTCGCCAACTACCGCAAGAATCTGAAGTTGATGAGTAGATTTTAAAAAACAGAATTTTATGAAGACAAACAAGACAATATGGCTCACTGGGTAGGCATGATTTGCCTACCTACCTTGGTGTGCGCCAAGCAGAACGTACAGCAGCCCAATATTCTCTTCATCCTTTGCGATGATATGGGATATGGCGATCTTGCCTGCTACGGTCAGCCTTACATCCATACCCCCAACATCGACCAGATGGCAAGAGAGGGTATGCGATTCACCCAGGCATACGCCGGTTCGCCGGTTTCTGCCCCATCACGTGCTACCATCATGACGGGTCAGCATACCGGTCATACCCACGTAAGAGGCAACAAGGAATACTGGAGAAACGTGCCAATGGTGAAGTATGGAGTAAATGAGGACTTTTCTGTTGTGGGTCAGGAACCTTACGACCCGCAGCATAAGATTCTTCCGGAGATGCTGAAGGACAAGGGTTACCGCACCGGAGTCTTCGGCAAGTGGGCAGGCGGATACGAAGGTTCTGCCTCTACTCCCGACAAGCGTGGCGTAGATGAATTCTACGGCTACATCTGCCAGTTCCAGGCACATCTTTATTATCCTAACTTCCTCAACCGCTACAGCAAGTCACAGGAAGATACCGCTGTGGTAAGAGAAATCATGGAGCAGAACATCCAGTATCCGATGTTCGGCAAGGATTATTACAAGCGCAACCAGTATTCTGCCCGCATCATCCACGACAAGGCACTGGAGTGGATTGATCGTCAGGACAGCAAGCATCCATTCGTAGGCTTCCTCACCTATACCCTGCCTCATGCCGAACTGGCTCAGCCGGAGGATTCCATCCTGGAGAACTATCAGAAGAAGTTCTTCGAGGACAAGACCTGGGGCGGACAGGAAGGTTCCCGATACAATGCCGTGGTTCATACCCACGCCCAGTTTGCCGGAATGATTACCCGTCTTGACCAGTATGTAGCGAAATCTTCGCCAAGCTGAAGGAGAAGGGTCTCGACAAGAATACCGTGGTAATCTTTACATCAGATAACGGTCCTCACAAGGAGGGCGGCGCCGATCCAAAGTTCTTCGGTCGCGACGGCAAGCTGAAGGGCTTGAAGCGCCAGTGCTACGAGGGCGGCATCCGCATCCCGTTCATCGCCTGGTGGCCGGAGCACATCAAGGCGGGCAGCGTAAATGATACCCAGTTTGCCTTCTACGACCTGATGCCAACCTTCTGCGACCTTGCCGGAATCAAGAACTTCGCCAAGCGCTATACCAACAAGAAGCTGGCAGGTGATGGTTTCGATGGAATCTCCATCGCTCCTACCCTCCTGGGCAAGGATGCCGAGCAGAAGCACCACGACTATCTCTACTGGGAGTTCCACGAGACCGACCAGATTGGCGTGAGAAAGGGCGACTGGAAGATGGTAGTGGTAAAGGGCGAGCCACGTCTCTACAACCTGGCATCGGATATCCACGAAGATCATAATGTAGCGGCAGATCATCCTGAAATCGTAAAGGAACTCCTGGCTGCCATCCAGAAGGAGCACAGAGACAACCAGGATTTCAAGATTACCCTGCCTAAGTTCTGATTCTTAACAAAAGTGGATTAAGGAGTTAACTTCCTCCATATGTAAAACATGAAAAAATGATGAACGACAATATAGCAACTCCATTTGCCAAGCCCTTGTATGTGATGCTGAAGCCCGCAGGCGCCCATTGCAACCTGGCTTGCAAATACTGTTATTATCTGGAAAAGAACCATCTTTACCAGAACACTCCCCGACATCTGATGACTGATGAGATGCTGGAGCAATTCACCCGGGAGTACATCGAGGCACAGACCATGCCCCAGGTGCTCTTTACCTGGCACGGAGCGAGCCGCTGATGCGCTCCATCGACTTCTACAGGAAGGCGCTGGCGCTTCAGAAGAAGTATGCCCACGGCAAACAGATAGACAATGTCATCCAGACCAACGGCACTCTCCTCACCGACGAGTGGTGCGAGTTCTTTGCACAGAACCATTGGCTGGTAGGCATTTCCATCGACGGACCTCAGGAGTATCACGACCACTATCGCGTAACTCCTGCCGGAAAGCCTTCCTGGGAAAAGGTGATGCAGGGCATCAGTCTGCTGAAGAAACATCGGTGGAATGGAATGCTATGGCGGTGGTCAACGCTATAACGCTGAGCATCCGCTGGAGTTCTATCATTTCTTCAGGGACAACGGTTGCCAGTACCTGCAGTTTACCCCTATCGTGGAGCGACTCACCGAGCATGAAGACGGCCGCACCCTGGCGAGTCTTGCGACGACCGGGAGATTCCGCTTGCGGATGCTTCCGTTACCCCGACACAATGGGGCAACTTCCTCTGCACCATCTTTGATGACTGGGTGCGCCACGATGTGGGTAAGATGTTTGTGGAAATCTTCGACTGCACGCTTGCCAACTGGATGGGTGTGCTGCCGGGCATCTGTGCTTATTCCAAGGAGTGCGGCCATGCGGGCGTGATGGAACACAATGGCGATGTGTATTCCTGCGACCACTTCGTCTTTCCGGAATACAAGCTGGGAAACATCAGGGAGCAGTCGCTCATCGACATGCTTTACGGCGAGAAGCAGCAGGCATTCAGCCGCCTAAAGCACACTTCGCTACCCCGCCAGTGCAAGGAGTGCGATATGGAGTTTGCCTGTCATGGTGAATGCCCGAAGAACCGGTTTGAGAAGGATAAGTATGGAGAGCCGGGACTGAACTATCTCTGTCAGGGATATTACCAGTATTATTCACATGTGGCTCCCTACATGGACTTCATGAAGCGGGAACTCCTCGCCCAGCGTCCACCAGCCAACATCATGAATGTTTTAAAAAATAACTAACGATTATCATTATGAAACCGAACGATGGTTCCAAGATGATCAAGTGGGGTCCGAAGATAGAGACCGGCAACGATCCTCTTCCTCAAATGCTTGATTTACAAAATAATATTAAAAGTTCACAAGTTTGTGGTCCACAACCTTGTGAACTTTGTTTTTTTGCTTATCTTTGCATCCGTAATCAAGTAAAAAGAAACAGCAATGGAAAAGGCATTCGTATATGGTATGTCGGTTGCCGGAAACAACTTCACCGACCGAATAGAAGAAACCAAGCGCATGAAGGCAGACTTTGAGCATGGCATCAACGTCATCCTCATCTCTCCCCGACGCATGGGCAAAACTTCTCTCGTCAAAAAGGTAATAGGCGAAATAGACAACCCAAAGATTAAAGTGGTGTATATGGACATTTACGACTGTCGAAGCGAATATGATTTCTATAATGCTTCGCAGAATCCGTTATGCAATCTATGGGTAATAAACTGGAACAAGTAGTAGAAAACATCAAGCAGTTCTTGGTAAGAGTTTCACCAAAAATCTCTTTTAGTCCAGATCCTACATCCGAATATTCTTTATCCCTGGGAATTACTCCTAAGGACTATTCCCCAGAAGAGATTCTGAATCTTCCGGAAAGAATAGCTCAGGAAAAGGGAATCCGACTGGTGGTCTGCATTGACGAATTCCAGCAAATCGGAGAGTTTCCTGATTCCTTAACCGTACAGAAGCGCTTGCGTGGCGCTTGGCAGCATCATCAGAATGTATCATACTGTTTCTTTGGAAGCAAGAAGCATCTGATGGAAAACATCTTCCAAAACCGTCGCATGCCTTTCTATATGTTTGGCGAAATGCTGCACTTGGATTGCATTCCTACAGCATATTGGGTGCCTTTTATCTGCTCCCGATTCGAGAAATACGGCAAGAAAATATCAGAGGAATATGCTACAAGAATCTGTGAAACCGTAAAGAACTATTCTTCTTATGTACAACAGTTGGCATGGAACGTGATGGCTGAAACCGAGAAAGAGGTAAACGAAGAAACTTTGCAAAGCGGCATCAGTGCCTTGCTGCAACAATGTCATGGTCTTTTCGTACAGCAAACCGAGGGCTTAACCACCTATCAGCTCAACTTTCTGCGCCTCCTCTGCAGTGGCGTTCACTCTGGCTTCACCGCCCAGGCTGTAGCTGAAACCTATCCGCTGGGCAGCAAATCCAACATCGACCGCATCAAGAAAGCCCTCATCGACAAGGAATTGATCACCCTGGAAAAGGATGGAGTTTTCATCGCCGACTGTGTGTTCGAGCTTTGGTTTAAGAGAGAAATGATGTAAAAAGAATAAGGATATGAATCAGAATAAGAAGATGGGCGAATCAATGTATCAGCGTTTGAATGTGGTACAAATTGAAAAGCAGAAGCAGTTGGATGAAAAACTGCTTAAGCATGATTTCAGCTGCAAAGAGAGATATACTCAGGCGTATGCCTCGGCTAAGAGAATGGCCGAAAACTACGCATCGGTTGAAAATGCTCTCGTGGTATTAAGCAACATGATGCTTGATGTATGTTACATCTGCTATGGCAGACTGGGACGAGCCATGGGACTTGGTGAGACCAATGAAGAGGTGGATTCCATCTGGGAGAAGAAGGTGCTGGACCATGTTCACCCCGATGATGTCACAGAAAAAATCACACGCGAGCTTCAATTTCATTCGTTCATCATGCAGCAGCCCATAAACCAGCGTCCGAACTACTATATGCAGCATCTGGTGCGCATTGAGACAAGCCAAGGCAATTATCTTACGCTCCGCCACAGAATCTTCTTTCTGGATTACGACGATTCGGGCAACCTGCTGCTGACGCTTTGCCTTTATAATGTAATCAAAGAGAATGCTGGCCCGACGGGAATTATCTGTTCGATGGACGACACGCTGGTCAAAGAGTCGAACATCATAATGCACGGCTTGCTCACTGGCCGTGAGTGTGAAATACTAGAGCTAATACGCCAGGGATTAGCCAGCAAGCAGATAGCTGACCAGCTGTGTATCAGTGCAAATACTGTGAATAATCACAGACAGAATATTATGCACAAGTTACATTGCAAAAACACAACCGAGGCTATAGATGTGGCCCGAAGATTAGGCTCCTACCACAAAAATGATGAAAAATCACTATTGCGAAAGGTGAGAAAAAAACGTACCTTTGCACCCGGATTATGACGACTGTAGAAATACGGACGGATGCAATATAGTATAAACTAACATATTAATAAGATTATGAGACGCTTTTTTCTCTCTCTTGCTATCTGTATGATGGCATTAACTTTTTCGGTAAATTCAGTAGCTGCAGACAACTTTTCATGGCGTGGCGCTACGGTGTATTTCCTTGTCACAGACCGCTTTGCCAATGGCGAAACATCAAACGATGTGAATTATGGTCGCAAGGTCGATTATGGTAGCGAACAGATGAATGCAGCTACATTTCATGGTGGCGACCTAAAGGGTATTCTGCAAAAGGCGCGTGAGGGGTATTTCACCCAGATGGGCATCGATGTGTTATGGATGACCGATGTATATGAACAGCTGCATGGATGGATAGCAGGTTCGGGCAAAATCAACGATTTTCCTCACTACGGCTATCACGGATATTATCCGCTTGACTATACCCAGATGGATAAAAACTATGGCACAATCGAAGAGATGCGAGAACTGGTGAATACCCTTCACGCTCAGGGCATCCGTGTGATGCTAGGTGCTAATTTGAACGATCCAGCTGCCCTACCTATCTCGATGCTGTACAATGTGGCTATGCCGATGCCTTTGGTATGAACGAAAAGCAGGCTGTAGAACACCGACGTGACCTGGATTACATTAAATGGTATGGGGAGTGTGCCAACTGGAAAGACTGGTGGACCCGCCAATGGATCAGAATGAATGACGAGGCTGGGACCAGACCGATCCGCTTACCATGTCGCTCTACGATCTGCCAGATGTAAAGACCGAGAAGACCGAAAGCGTGAAGATTCCTAATTTTCTGAAGAAAAAATGGAAGCGCGAGGGTAAGAGCAACGATGCGTGGGTCAACCCATCGGCTCGCAAACTGCGTAAAGACCACAAATGGGCTCCATCAGATTACATGGTGGCTTGGATTGCCTCGTGGGTTGAGGAGTTTGGAATCGATGGCTTCCGATGCGACATTGTGGAGTATTCACATATACCTCGCTGGCGTCAGCTCTATGATGCTTGCAATGTGGCTTTGGGCAAATGGCGTAAGGCTCACCCCGAGGATCCTGCAGCCAAATGGACAGACAAAATCTATTTTACAGGAGATTTCGACTACGCATCTATCGACTATAAGAAAGATTATGCCGAAGCTGGCTTCCAGAGCATGGTGAATTTCTATTTTCCGAAACATGGCGACCTCGACAACATCGTCTATACATGGCAGCAGTATGCAGATAGCCTGTCGGCTCACGTTGACTGGCATCCGTTCAGTTATCTAAACAATTCGTACAACCGAGAGACCGACATGACCAACATCATAGATTGTGCCACCACATTATTGCTGACTCCGGGTGTGGCTCAGGTATTCTATGGAGATGAAACTCGTCGTGGTCTGAGTGATGCCCAATTCAACGTGGATAGCAATCAGGCTTTCCGTAGCGATATGAACTGGAATAGCATTGATGAGGAGGTGTTCAAGCACTTCCATCGTCTGGGCACCATCCGAAAGCAGCACCCAACCATTGCTACCGGAAGACAGGCTACCATAGATGTGCACACCTGTGCGCGTTTAGGCGAAGAAACGGTGGTGATACGTGTAAAACCAAATCCGAATCGAGGTATCAATGTGAGTGGATATTTTTCCGATGGTACAGAAGTTACTGATCTTTATACAGGATTAAAGTCCGTTGTGAAGGATGGTAAGGTATCGTTCCCAAAATATCAGAATCATGTTGCCGTGATTGTGAAATAACTCTTTTAGAAATAGATAAAATATGGAAAAGAAACAGATTGTCTTTATTGACTACATCCGCGTCGTGGCCTGCTTTCTGGTCATGCTTGTTCATGCCAGCGAGAACTTCTATGCTGCCGATGCCTCAGGATTGGCAGGCAATGTATCGATGCTGGCCAACGAGAGCAATCGCTTCTGGGTCTCGTTCTACGACGGAGCCTTAGGTCGCATCTGCGTGCCTCTGTTTATGGTGGTAAGTGCTTTTTTACTCGTGCCTATGAAGGAGGGCTTGACGATGCATGCATTTTACAAACGGAGATTCATGCGCATCCTGCCACCATTCATAGTCTTTCAGCTTCTATATACTTTCATCCCCGCCATGCTTGGTCAATGGACATGATGAGGCCTTGCACGGTCTGTGGATGTTGCCATTCAATTTCTCACCTATGGCAGGACACCTGTGGTTTATGTATCCACTCATCTCACTCTACCTCATCATTCCTGTCGTCTCGCCCTGGTTGGAAAAATCAACAGCCAAAGAGGAACTTACCTTCATAGGTATTTTCATTCTCTCAACCTTCATCCCATGGCTTCACACATTTATCACCCCCGAGCTTTGGGGCGAATGTTTCTGGAATAGATTTACAATGCTCTGGTATTGCTCGGGCTACCTGGGTTATCTGGTGCTGGCGCATTACATCCGAAAGCACCTTACCTGGAATCGGGCTAAGAAAATGAAGATAGGCCTGACCTGTCTTGTCATAGGTGCAGCCTTTACAGGTTGGTCATTCTGGTGGAAGGGCACTCCTAACCAGCTCATAGAGACGCCTCTACTTGAATGGTCGTGGGAATTCTGTACGCCCAACGTGCTACTGGCCACCTTTGGCGCCTTCCTGATGTTCACCTGCATTGAGCAGAAAGAAGCACCCCGATGGATTACTGGCATTTCCCGCCTCTCATTCAGCATGTATCTGATGCATATGTTCTTTCTGGCTCCTATTGCCAGTTTCTTTGTGAATGGCAACCAGGCAGAGCCGCTCATACCTGTTTGGGCAGCTATCCCCAGCATAGCTCTGCTTACCTATCTGTGCTGCGTGATTACCAGCAAGGTGCTATCATTGTTACCCGGAAACAAGTATTTTGGCATCTAAAAGATAGATTATATTATCATTTAAAACTTATCTTTCATACCGTTAGCGCAAATTATTCGCGGATAATCTGCGCTAACGGTATGAAAAAAGCACGTTAGCGCTGATTATCTGCATACTATACCTATAATCATTATCCGAATATTGCAGATATAGAATATACAGGATAATTGGCAAGCCAATCCTGCTCCCTGTAAGGTGACATGGATAGGCGCATACCTTTCAATCCCTGATTGCGCTCTACAAACACCCTCAGACTCTTAGCCTGCAATTCTCCTCAGCCTTTACTTCTATTGGAATGATTCTTTCTTCATCCTGCACTAGAAAATCTATTTCACCACGTGAATTTTCTGCCGACCAATAATAGATAGACAAGGAAGATTTCTCCTTAAGCTGCTGCAGGACATACTGCTCTGTCAGCGCCCCCTTAAAATCTGAAAACAGCACATTTCCTTCCAGCAAGCTTTGGGCAGGAATATTGCTCATGGCTCCCATCAGTCCCACATCAGACAGGAATAACTTGAAAGCAGAAAAATCCTCGTATGCAGCCAATGGCAACAGGGCTTTCTTACAACGGTTTACCTTATAGATCAACCCTGCATCTTTCAGCCATTCGATAGCGAGCTCAAAATCCTTTGCTCTGGCTCCTTCCTTTACGGCACCATAGATGAATTTCTTGTTTTCCTTGGCAAGCTGTGATGGGATGGATTTCCATACCATTCGGATACGTGGAACTTCTATGGCCGGAGCATGTTTGGAAAAATCACGTTCATACGCTTCAAGGATTCCTTTTTGAATGCTTCTGACTTCAGACAGATTTCTCTCGCTGGCAAAAGACTGTACTACAGCCGGCATTCCCCCGACCAGATAATACTGTCGCAGGCATTCCTCAAATTTATTCCGGAACATGGTTATCATATTCCAATCCTTTGACATCAGCAGTTCTACCATACGGCTTTCACCGATTGCATCTAGAAATTCAAAGAATGTGAGGGGATATAAATGCATGAAATCTACCTTACCTACAGGAAAAGAGTCATTCTGATGCATCGCAATTCCGAGCAATGAACCTGCAGCTACGACATGATATTGAGGTGCTTTTTCTGCAAAATACTTTAATGCGGTGATACCCCTGGGTGCTTCTTGTATCTCATCAAGGATAATAAGCGTATTTTCATCAATAGAAACTCCTGTACTCCATTGTATGCTATTGATAATACGGGGAATATCAAAGTCATGTGCAAAAACTTCCCGGAGCATTTCATTGTCTTCGAAGTTTACATACGCACTACGGGTATAGGCCTCTTTGGCAAATTCCTGCATCAGCCAGGTTTTGCCAACCTGGCGGGCTCCAAGCATAATCAACGGCTTTCGGTCGTTGCTTGCTTTCCATTGATATAGGTATTTGATGGCATTTCTCTTCATAACTATCTGATTATTTGATATTTCTGAATGCAAAGATACATTTTTTATTTCAAAGAGCACAAAAAGTCATCCTTAAAAATGTATAAAACTACAAAAAGTCGTCCTTAAAAGTGTGGAAAATCACAAAAAGTCGTCCTTAAAAGTGTATTTGTATCATACATCTAACAAAATCAAAAAGCGGACAAACTGGAGAATTACTTCTTTCTGATTGAAGCAGAACAAACATAGCGACATCGTACAGAAACAGATTACGATGAACGATTTGTTTAAAAGAAGTCTCCCGACAGGTGTCAATAGAAGTCTCCCGCCAGGCGTCCCGGTCGGATTTGAAATCGCCGAACGCTTAACGGATAATCTGCGCTAATGTGCTTTTTTCATACCATTAGCGCAGATTATCCACGAATAATTTGCGCTAATGGGGATTTTTATATCTTTGCAGAAGATAAGCTGCACTCGGCAATTTGAAAGCAAGCTTTCATTGCGCTCGCTTGCATTATCTTTGCGCAGAAAATAACGAAAGATATGGAACAGAGACTGATAGGAAGAGAAGCAGAACTCAAACTGCTCAATGAATATATAAACTCCGATAGATCAGAGTTTATCGCCGTCTATGGAAGACGACGTGTAGGCAAGACTTTTCTCATCAGAAAAGCCGTAGAGGACCATTTTGCCTTCTTCATTACAGGAATGAACGGAGTTGCTAAAGGCGAACAGCTTGTCAACTTCAGCATTTCCCTGCAAAAATATACCCACTCCACCACTCTGCAGACATTCAAGAGCTGGCTGCTGGCATTCTATGCCCTGTCACAATACATAGAAACACTTCCGGAAGGCAAGAAGTAATATTCATCGATGAATTGCCATGGATGGATACCGCCAAATCGGGATTCATACCTGCACTGGAAAACTTCTGGAACAGCTGGGCTGTACTGCGCAACGACATCAAACTCATCGTTTGCGGATCCGCCACCTCCTGGATGATCAACAACCTGATTCGCAACCGTGGTGGCTTGCACAACCGACTGACTCATCATCTGATTGTAAAACCATTCACCCTGCACGAATGCGAAGAATACTTCAAGGCTTACCACTTCGGCTACAGCCGAAAACAGATAGCAGAATGCTATATGGTTATGGGAGGAATACCTTATTATCTGTCTATGATGGATAAATCGAAAAGTCTGGCACAGAACATCGACCAGCTGTTTTTCGCAGACAATGCAGAACTGAAAGATGAGTTCAACGACTTATACAGAGCTTTGTTTAAGAAATCAGCCGACCATATCGCCGTGGTTACTGCCCTTGCTACCAAAGGAATGGGTATGACCCGACAGGAACTGATCAAGGCATCGGGAGGAAAAGATAATGGAGCCTTCTCTACTGTACTGGAAGAATTGGAACAATGCGGATTCATCCGTCTGTATGAACCATTCAGTACAGCCAATAAGATTACTTCCGACATTCGCCAAAAGCGAAACACCTTATTTCAGTTAGTAGATTTCTATACGCTCTTCTACTTCCGTTTCATCAAGCACAACAAGTATCAGGATTCCAGTTTCTGGTCATCCTCCAAAACAGTCAGCTATACCATACTTGGGCAGGCTTGTCGTTTGAGATGCTTTGTCTAAACCATATAGACAAAATCAAGCATGCCCTGGGAATTTCGGGAGTACAGACCTTGGTTTGCTCATGGCGAAGCAGCAACACAGAAAAGGGAACTCAAATAGACTTGCTGATAGACCGGAAAGATGAAACCATCAACATCTGTGAGATGAAATTCTACAAGAGCGAATTCGAAATCAGCAAGGAATATGAGGAGAAGTTGCTGGAAAAACTGCGTATCTTCACAGAAGAGACGAAGACTTCCAAATCGCTTCTCCTCACATTGATTACTTCTTTCGGATTGAAGCAGAACAAACATAGCGACATCGTACAGAAACAGATTACGATGGATGATTTGTTTGTTTAAAAGAAAGTCTCCCGACAGACGTCAATAGAATGTCTCCCCCCAGGCGCTCTGTAAGGGTAAAAGCTTTGTAAGGGAAAAGCTTTATAAACCATTAATTTTCCTTAAACAAGCTACTTTTCCGAATTATTTCGAAGTATAGTTAGAGATATTTTCGTATTTTTGCAAAGTACACTTTAAAATATTTCTGTATGGACAAGCAAATTATCAAAAATATCATCATAGAGAAGCAAGTAGCCATCCCGAACTACAAACTGATTCACCGGGATTTTCTTTTCGGCGATAAGTCGAATTATATCCTCGTAGGTCTCAGGCGAGCAGGAAAATCCTACTTACTGTATCAGGATATCCAGACCAGACTCCAAAAAGGAGAACAGTCGGCACAAGATATCCTCTACATCAACTTTGAGGATGAGCGCCTGTCATCCCTCAAGGCAGAAGAACTGGGCATTATCCTGGATTCCTACATGGAACTATACCCAGCAAACAGCCCCTCATCTATCTTGACGAGATTCAGAATGTGGAAGGTTGGGAGAAATTTGCCCGTCGCCTGGCAGATTCCCAATATCGCGTGATGATTACAGGCAGCAACGCCAAGATGCTGGGCAAGGAAATGTATTCTACACTAGGAGGAAGATACATTCCGAAGGAAATCTTTCCTTTTTCATTTGCAGAATACCTGACCTATCACCAAGTGGAACCAGGTGAAAACTGGGAATACAACCAGCAGATAAAATCAATAGTATCCAACTATTTTGATTCCTACTTTTACGAAGGAGGAATAGCAGAGTCGTTTGAGCAACCCGACAAACGGGAATACCTCAATGCCCTGTATCAGAAGATTCTGATAGGCGACATCGTGGAGAGAAACAGCATCCGCAATCCTAGAGTATTCCGCTTCCTGCTAAAAACTTGCCGATAGCGTGATGCAGCCTTCATCCTTACCAGATTGCAACACATGGTGAAATCTACCGGTGACGCCGTCAGTTTGCCTGCCCTGAAGGATTATCTGGAATATATGCAAGATGCGTATCTCTTCTTCCCGATTCCGAATCTGGTTTCACCTATGACAGAACAGGCAACGCTTCAAAAAAGATACATTGCTGATAATGGAATACTCAATCTGTTCCTGTTTCAGGGTGAAACGAAGCTGTTGGAGAATATGGTGGCGATAGAGCTGAACAGAAGATTCAGAAACACGACAGAAGAAACTTCCTCTATTATTTCAACAAGAATATAGAGATTGATTTCTGCGTTCCTTCTGCCCAGCTGGCCATCCAGGTATCATACAATCTGAATGATGAGGCAACCTACGAGCGAGAAGTAGGAGGACTCATCAAATTCCTGAAAGCCTTTCCTGGCTATCAAGGTTACATCATTACCCGTGACTACGAGACGCAGATAGAGACAGATGGCTATAAGATAGAGGTAATACCTATCTGGAAATGGCTGCTGAAAAAACACATTTAAACACCTGATTATGTTGTTCTATGGCTACAAAGAGACGAACAAATAGCAAAAGTGCACTGAGTTCAGTGCAATTTTCTAAAATTACATTATAGTTGCCAAAACCTAGCAGATAATCTGCGCTTACTTCTCTACCAGCACATCCTGCTCCTCGTAGCTGTCGAATCCCAGACTGAGGTCGGCACCTCTCTCCTTGAAAATCTCCAGGAGTTCTGCCTGCATCTGAGGATTGAGAGGAAACTCGCCATTCTTTGCCTTGTAGAAACGGCGCTGGGTGAATGGCGTATATACGTTCAGATATTTGGCATTGCCCGATGGGATGGATTTGCAGAGACGGCTGAAACCTCTTGCCCAGCGCTGACGTTCGGAAACGAGATGGTAAGGACAACCCTCTCCCTCTACCTGGAGAAGATCGGTATTCAAGACCATGAAGGAAGCTTCTTCAGCCTTTGCCTTCTGATAATTGGCGTAGCGGGCACAGGTGTTGCTACGGCTGCAGGATGCCAATGGGCATGTAATGTTGTAAGGAATGTACTTGTTCATATTTGCGTGATGTTTTAATTAATAATACTAACGATATGTCGGAACGTCTCAGAGAGGTCGTCATGATAGTCCTGACGGGTGGTAAAGCGGATCCTTTCTCTTATTGCCTCACTACGGCACAATATTGCCCTTTACCAGGGCAATATCTTGCCATTGCCAGGCACGAAACGATACGTCGGGAGATAGAAAAACCTTGCTCTCCATTTTACTCTTCACTCTTCACAGATTAGCCTGAAACCCCGATAAACACTGGGGTTGCGAGAGGTGAAGAGTGGTCGACCACTCTTCACAACTCTTCACCACTCTTCACACCTTCCGGTTGAGAAAAGGCTCCCCACGGTTTATCCCCGTTTTTCTCAAGCCGAGAGAGCGAGGAGCTGATAGGCCTGTCCGTTTCTGGTATGCTTGCTCTTGCATCCCATAAACTTGAGGGCTTGACCAATCTTAATCTTCGTGCTCAAACTTCCCACCAGCATAGGATATTGCAGATGAAGCACGTCGAAAACCTCGGAACAAACCATCCATCTACCTTCCTCTTCCTCTGCCGGCATTCGGAAACAGTAGCTGATCATGGTCTCCAGATCATCCACCTTGAAGAAGGGCTGGTTGAATTCCTGGATGCGTGCCACCTCATCATTGGTGAACCAATAAGGGGTCTGCTTATCCCGAAGCTCATACATCATTTGTGCATAGAGCTGGTCATAATTGATGACCGAACTGTTGTCTATAAACTCCCCGTCGGAACTCGAAGACAGAGGTAGCGGCGACTTCCCGTCGGGTCGCAGAGAGGATGCTCATCGTTGGTGGTTGCCAGAAAAGAGGCGTATCTTCTGCGGTCTGCCTGACTCTTGCCGAAGATAGGGCGACCATTCACCTTTACCTTCGAAAGCGTCTGCTTCAGCTTGCCCTGCTGGGCAACGGTGATGTTGGCAAGCTCATCAATGTTCACCAGAAGATTATGGGTGAGCGCCATTTCTGAATCAAACTTGTTGCCGAAGTTGATGTGGTCGAGGAAATACTGGCGAAGTTCCTCAGGCAGCAGTCGGACGGCGAAGGTACTTTTTCCGCAACCCTGCTGTCCGATAAGCACCGGTACGGCTTCATTTCCGTGCAGCATATCCATCTGCAGCCAATGGGCTACTGCCGAACGGAACCAGGTGGCACACCAGCCAAGCTGTTCGCTGGTCAACCCCGGAATTCTGCCGAAAAGAGCAGCCACATGGTTCTTGCCATCCCATTTCGGCAACTTGTTCATATATTCCTGGATAGGGTCGAAGACGGGAACGGCATCCGACTTGATGTACTCCTCGATGTCCTGTCTTGGCGACTTCTTCTCGCCGATTCCCAATTTCTTGGCGCGGCGAACGATGGAGTTGAAAGCCTCAGCTGTAAGCACCTTCCAGTTCTTCTCCTCAGGACTCTCCTCCTTCAGAGTCTCTTCTTTCTTCTCCAACTCCTTCTCCTCGGACTCCTCCATCTCCTCTTCAGGCTTGATGCAGAAGAACTCGGTCTTTCCGTTCAAAACATTTCTGCGGAAGAGATAAAACTCCTCCAGAAAGCTCTCTACCTGGTAGATTGCTGATTGATTACCTGCCATCATAGATGACTTCAAATTAGTTTTTGTTTCCATAATCATGGTTTTAAAATTATTAATTAATGTGTGATTCACCCTCAAATTTGATGAGGGTGAAGAGCGGTGAAGAGTGGTGAAGAGTCGGCAGCCACTCTTCACGCACCTAAGCAACTGTATATTAATTACTTACGATACATTTGTGAAGAGTGAAGAGTGTTTTAGAAAGTAGCTTTCTATCCACCGCCGCCTGAATCTTCTATCCAGCCTTCTCAACTCCGGGTGCAAAGATACACAATAGTAGGGGCGTTTTCCAAATTTTCCCGCCTTTCCCACGCCCATTCCGCTCCATTTGGGAAAATCCCAAGTGTATGGGAAAGCGTGGGAAATCGGGCGGATTTCTTCAGTTTTACGGGAAAACATTTGGTGATAATGATGGAAAAACGTAAATTTGCAGATTGATTACGGAACTTCGTTTCGCAAACTATTCACGATAAAACTAGAAATATGCTACAGACTCAGCAAGATAAACAAGTCCCCGCATTCAGCTACGAGGTTTTCGATCGTCAACTCGACCATTTTACAATGATGCTCAAGGTGTTGATGGACGGATGGGAAGATTACAGCTCGCAGGAGATGACCTTCGACATCCACTCCCTGTGTACCAAGCAGCCCGACTCTGCTATCTGGCAGACCAGGACCTCGCCTTGCAGCATACCGATGTTTCCCACCATCGCAAGGAGCAGAATGAAACGTATTTCACCTCCTTCGAACTCATCATCACCACCCAGTTTACCAAATTCATGAAAAAAGTCCTAGCCCTGGTCAAGGCTGGCAAGAAAGTAGAAGGACATTCTTCCCCGATGTTCTCCTCAGAGATCAGTACGCTCCTGCCTAAGCTGCACGACCTGCTGCTGATGGATGGCATGAGCCAGGAATCCATACAGCTGATGGTGGGAGATATCCAGAATACGGAGAAAATGATTCAGAAATATCATAAAATCACGAAGTTCCCGGGGGTAAGATACGAGGAACGCCTGTGGTATCTCATCCGCCTCTATTGCCTCGCCAGCTATCTGGTGCTGCACTTCCGCAGAGTCTGCCACGTAACAAATTCAGAAATGACACCCGAGGAAGCAGCTCGATTAACGGAATGGGCGATTCAGAAATACATCTCAGAAAAAGACAGCAGCGAAAAGCTGGAACTGTATTTCTCCAACCTGCAGTACGACAACGATGGCAAACCGCTCAACGTGGACCAATGGCTCCAGGCGAGAAGGGAGTTGAAGCATCTGGTGCCCCAGAATCTGCTCCTGCTATTTCTCAATAGTGCAGATGATGTGAGCCAGCTGGGTGCTTCGCTGATAAAAGTGAATTTTACGAACGAGGAATTCCTGAAGCTCGTGGATGCAGTGGCTAAATACCAGATCATCACGCAGCGCATCCGTGCCATAGAATTTCCGGAGGAATTCGAGCAGTCGCTTCATAATGAGGTATTCTATCTTACGGTGAAGGGCCGTTCGGTGGATCTGGAGGAGTTGAAGAAATCCATCTCCAAGATGGTGAATCTGATTACCCGGAAAAACCAGTGGTTCTGCGTATGGAGCGTGCTGAAGCATCTCAACCTGATCAAGCATGAGAGCACCTTCGCCACCTTTGCCCATCAGATGATGAGTGCCGAGTGGTTTGGCTACATCGATCCCCGTCTCCGCTTTACGGCAGACAATCTGAGCGATTACTCCCGCTACTTCAATGAGTACGATTATACCGAATGGAACGAGGAGATGTTTTTGGAGAAGAAGGAGCTGTATGGTATGACGAAATGGTCGCCCAAGCTCTATCAGAATTTCTCCTCGCTCTGTGCCAGGATGATGCAGGCCATCTGGGGCTACAGCTTCTTCAGCTGATGAGGGAATTGAGGGAAGTTAAGGGGAGTGATAACTTCTCTAACTTCCCCACATTATATAAAAAGGATAAAGAGAGGGCGAAAAAGCAAGTTTTATATGTTTTTTCGTCCCATTTGCATTTATTAACTTTTTTTTAGACAACTTATTGAAATTTATCGTAAATTTGCAACCAGTTATTAAAATAAACAAGCCTAAGCAATAAGAATCATTAATTGAATCAATATATATAAACTTAGTCAGACAATTATATAATTAAGAATCTGATTATCTCTATAAAACTACATAATATAACAATTAAAACCAAACAATTATGAGCAAAAAAAGTCAGTTTGGCATGACCCTATTACTATCTACGATTATAGTAGGTGGCGCCAATGCGAGTACTGTTTCCACCTCAAACACATTGGGTGCAACTATGATTGCACAGCAAGGTGCTGTTTGTAAGGGTGTGGTAAAGGATGCTACCGGTGAACCTATTATTGGTGCTTCTGTATCAGTGAAAGGTACCAAGAATGCTACCGTTACCGATTTGGACGGCAATTTTACCCTTTCTGGTGTAAGCAAGGGTACAACAATCGTTATCTCTTATATTGGTTGCGTGAACAGTGAAATCAAGTGGGACGGAAAAAGCCTCGACGTTACTCTTGCTGAGGATACTCACGGCCTGGAAGAAGTCGTTGTCGTAGGTTATGGTACACAGAAGAAGGTAAACCTCTCTGGTGCTGTTGCCAACGTGGATGGTAAGGTATTGGAAAACCGTCCTATCACCAACATCGGACAGGGTCTTCAGGGTGTTGTTCCTAACCTGAACGTATCTATGAACAGTGGTGGTGCTCCTGGTGCCAGCTCTAGCTACAATATCCGTGGTAACACGTCTTTGAACGGCGGTAGCCCATTGGTATTGGTTGATAACGTTCAGATGGATGCCAACCTCGTGAATCCAGAAGACGTTGAGTCTATCTCTGTATTGAAGGATGCTTCTTCTGCAGCCATCTATGGTGCACGTGCAGCATACGGTGTAATCCTCATTACTACCAAGAAGGGTCGCAAGAGCGACAAGCCAACCATCTCTTTCAACGCTACAGGCTACTGGCAGAGCCTGCCAAGTCATACCACAACGTTAATTCCATGCAGTACCTCAAGATGATGGACGAGGCAAACAAGAATGACGGTGGTTCAGGCCGATACTTCAAGGATCAGGTCTATAAATATACTGAGGCATACTTCAACGGAACCTACGACCAGCCTGTATTCTTCGATGAGGCATACGACAAGGCTAAGTATGGATACTGCGGCAATACCGACTGGTGGAATGAGCTTTACAAGACTTCATTCTCTCAGATCTACAATGCCAGCATCAGCGGCGGTAACGACCGTACTACCTACTATGCATCTCTCGGTATGAATAACCAGAAGGGTATCTTGACCGCTGGCGACGATAAGTACAAGAAGTACAACGCTAACGTAAACATCTCTTCTAACATTACCAAGTGGTTGAATGTAGACAGCTTCTGGCTCTGAGGCTGACATCAACAAGTATGTAGCTGAGGTTCGTTTCTTCAGAGCACAGGATTACTATAGCAAGATCCGTAACTTCGGTGATGTGCCTTGGTATGAGTCTGACCTCCAGACAGGTGATGAGGCAGAGCTCTTCAAGGGTCGTGATCCACGCAACTTCGTATTGAAGAAGGTGATCGAGGACTTGGAGTTCGCTATCCAGTGGCTCCCAGAGAAGACTATGGCTGAAAAGGGTCGTCTGCACAAGGATGCAGCCCGCACCCAGTTGGCTCGCGTTTGTCTCTACTACGGTACTTACATGAAGTATCATCACGAGGCTGGTTCTGAAGGATTGACAGCTGAAGGATTGATTACAAAGGCTAAGCAGCTGACTGATGAGATCATCAACAGCGGTAAGTATGAAATCGTAAAGGGTACTGACGCTGGTGCCGGCACAAAAGCATACGAGGGGTATCCACTCAGCTATGCCAACCAGTTTGTTCAGGAAGACCTTTCTGACAACAAGGAGGCTATCATGGTTCGCTTCTACGAGACAGGTGTCCTTACCCACGAGACTGGTCGTCAGGCTGGTGGCAATGGTATAGGATTGAGCAAGGACTTCATCGAGTCGTTCCTGATGAAGGATGGTACTCCTATCTACAACGAGGTTCCAGCTACCAGGGTGACGAAGAGTTGGAGACAGAGATTGCCAATCGTGACCCACGTCTCTATCAGCTCATCGACAACAACCACAAGCCATTCTGGCTCCGCAACAACAAGCAGGTGCAGAACAAGATGCCAGACTGCTCAGTATCTGGTGGTGTAACAGGTTATCCATGTACCAAGTTCCACTCTGCCGACGAGACTCAGTGGCAGGCTCGCAACACCTCTTACGACTGGTTTATCTACCGCTATGCAGAGGTATTACTCATCAATGCCGAGGCTAATGCCGAGTTGGGTACATGCACCCAGGATGTTCTTGACAAGACCATCAACCAGCTTCGCGACCGTGTAGATATGGCTCACCTCACCGTGAATCCTGTTGCCGACCAGAAGCCTATCAACTATGGTTATGAGCTTTCTAACCTGCTCTATGAGATTCGTCGTGAGCGCCGTATCGAGTTGGTTGGTGAAGGTTTCCGTATGGACGACTTGAAGCGCTGGAATGCAATGAAGTTGTTGGAGAATCCGCTTACTACTCTGGGTATCCGTGTTACCGACAAGGTGAAGGAGCAGTACAACGAGATCTACGCCTTCGATAGCAGCAACACTAGAGTATATAACGGCAAGACCTATCTCCGCATCTACGCAGAGAGCTATGACGATGCTGCTGGTCGCAAGTGGTCAGACAACGATCGCCGCTGGTTGTATCCATTGCCAATCGACCAGTTGGCATTGAACAAGAATCTGACCCAGAACCCAGGATGGACAGAATAACTATTTATCACAATAATGAGTTTTAGAATAGGCGTATATATAGTAAGATTAGGTTTATAAGATTAAGTTTTTAAATTGGTTCATTTATTGACTTACACTATTCTATAAATGAAAACTAAGCGTATGCCCTTTTGCTGCGAAGCAAGAGGGCATATCTTTTTTAAAAGCATTCTTTTACCGAGCATCTCATAAGCACAGATAATTGTACTTTATTATAATAATTGGGATATGCAGGGATGAACTAAGAAATAGTGGGCAAGCGATACTTTAGCCAAATCGGACAAAAAAGCACCGATTTGGCTAATATATAAGGAATACTTTAGCCAAATCGAGTTAAAAAACATTGATTTGGCTAAAGTATCGTTTGATATTTCAAATAATTATCGTATTTTTGCATCGTAACAAATTATCTTATTCAAGCGATATGGAGCAAATTATAGGACGAAAAACGGAAATTAGACAGCTTACCGAGTATTACCATTCAGGAAAGGCTGAGTTTGTGGCAGTGTATGGAAGAAGGCGCATCGGCAAGACTTATCTGGTGCATAATCTATTCAAGGATGAATTTGCCTTCGAGATGTCTGGGTCTATTGATGCACCAGCCGAGGCTCAATTGTCTAATTTTGGCTATGCTTTGCGTGAATTTGGCGACCCAAAGCTGCCTTTGCCTTCTAATTGGACAGAGGCATTTGAGATTTTGAAGCAAATGCTGAAGTCGAAGTTGGGAGGTAAGCGCATACTGCTTTTTATAGACGAGTTGCCTTGTCTTGATACTCCCAAGTCTAATTTCCAGCAGGCTTTTGAGCATTTTTGGAATAGTTGGGCGGCTAATCAGAATGAGATTATGCTTGTGGTTTGTGGCAGTGCCACATCGTGGATGATTTCTAATCTCATAGATAGCCATGGCGGACTTCATAATCGTATTACGCATGAGATGTACTTGGCTCCATTCACACTAGGTGAGACGGAGGAGTATCTCCAGGCGAATGGATTCTTGTGGTCACGTCTTTCCATCTTACAGATTTATAGCATGATGGGTGGAGTGCCTTACTATCTGAGCTTGCTGGACAAGACGCAAGGTGTGGAGGCTAATGTAAATCGATTGTTCTTTGCTGAACGTGGTGAACTGAAACGAGAGTATAGTAGGTTGTATTCTTCTTTGTTCCGAAACTCGGAAATCTATATGAGAGTGATAGAAACGCTGGCAAAATGTAAGCAAGGCATGACTCGCAAGGAAATTTCTACGCATCTGAATTTGAAGTCGGGTGGAACATTGACCAAGGTGCTTCGGGAATTGATCAACTGTGACTTTGTAAGAGGTTATAATACGCGTGAAAAGAAAATCAAGCAAAAAGACCAGATTTACCAGCTCACGGACTTATACACCTTATTTTATATGTCCTTCTGTCATCCTGGTACCACGGATGTAGCTTACTGGACGCATCAGATGGGCAACCTCGCCAAAACACATGGTATGGCTTGGCATTTGAACGTATCTGTATGTTGCATATTCCTCAGATAAAGAAGAGTTTAGGCATTGAGCAAATCTATACGGAGTATTATTCCTGGCGAAGCAAGTGCTCTACACCTGCGGCGCAGATAGACTTGCTGATAGAGCGAGCTGACCATCTGATTAATCTCTGTGAAATCAAGTATTCGCAGTCTCCTTATAGCATAACGAAGGAGGAAGAGCTTCGTATAAGAACTCGTATGGCTGATTTTGTAGAAGAGACGGGAGTACGTCATGGCATCTTGCTACTTTGATAACTACGTTTGGTATTCGTCCTACAGCTCATTCGGCAATAGCACAGGTGCAACTCACCATGGATGATTTGTTTACATAAAAATGATAGTTAAAGAATAACATTCTGGGTGGCTCTCGGAATTGAAAGCCGCCAGTAGCTTGGTGACGTATTCCACATCATACCGCGGAAAGGGCAATACTAGCATGCCCAGGCATTAAAATCATAAAAAACTTGCATTTTATTTTGTAATGTGCTAAAATAAATGTAATTTTGCACCTTGAATGGGGTTTTACCTTATTATATTTAAGAAAAGAAACAAAATAATTAGATAAAGACAATGGAATACAACTTCAGAGAAATCGAGAAGAAATGGCACCAGAAATGGTCGAGAACAAGACCTACAAGGTGACTGAGGATGAAAACAAGAAGAAATTCTATGTGCTCAACATGTTCCCTTATCCATCAGGAGCAGGTTTGCACGTAGGTCACCCACTTGGTTATATCGCTAGCGATATCTATGCACGCTACAAGCGTTTGAACGGATTCAACGTACTGAACCCTATGGGTTACGATGCTTACGGTTTGCCTGCTGAGCAGTATGCTATCCAGACCGGTCAGCACCCAGAGGTAACTACCGTAGCCAACATCAACCGCTACCGCGAGCAGCTCGACAAGATTGGCTTCTGCTTCGATTGGGATCGCGAGGTCCGCACCTGCGACCCTAAGTATTACCATTGGACTCAGTGGGCTTTCCAGAAGATGTTCAACTCATTCTTCTGCAACAGCTGCCAGAAGGCTCAGCCTATCGAGAAGCTCATCAAGCACTTCGAGGAGAAGGGTTCTGCTGACCTGAACGTGGCTCAGAACGAGCAGATCGACTTCACTGCCGAGGAGTGGAACAGCTTCGACGACATGAAGAAGCAGCAGATCCTGATGAACTACCGCATCGCTTACCTCGGCGAGACGATGGTAAACTGGTGCCCAGGTCTCGGTACTGTGCTTGCCAACGACGAGGTAGTAAACGGCGTAAGTGAGCGTGGCGGTTATCCTGTCATCCAGAAAAAGATGCAGCAGTGGTGTTTGAGAACTTCTGCTTACTCTCAGCGTCTGCTCGACGGTTTGGAGACCATCCAGTGGAGCGATAGTATCAAGGAAACCCAGAAGAACTGGATTGGCCGTTCTGAGGTACAGAGGTAGTATTCTCTGTAAAGGACAGCGACGTGAAGTTCACCATCTTCACCACCCGTGCCGATACCATGTTTGGTGTTACCTTCATGGTTCTGGCTCCAGAGAGCGAGTATGTGCAGCAGGTAACTACTGCCGAGCAGAAGGAAGAGGTGGAGAAATATCTCGACTACGTGAAGAAGCGTACCGAGTTGGACCGTATGGCTAACCACAGCGTAACTGGTGTATTCTCAGGAAGCTACGCCATCAACCCATTCACCGATGAGGCAATTCCTATATGGATTTCAGAATATGTATTGGCAGGATATGGTACAGGTGCATCATGGCTGTACCTGCTCACGATAGTCGTGACTACGCCTTTGCCAAGCACTTCAACCTGCCTATCATTCCTCTTATCGAGGGTGCTGATGTTTCAGAGGAGAGCTTCGATGCCAAGGAAGGTATCGTAACCAACTCACCTGTAGCAGGCAAGAGCAGCATGGACGGTTTCTCTCTGAACGGACTCACCGTGAAGGAGGCTATCGCAGCTACCAAGAAGTTTGTTACCGAGAAGGGCATCGGTAGAGTAAAGGTAAACTATCGTCTCCGCGACGCCATCTTCTCTCGTCAGCGCTACTGGGGTGAGCCATTCCCTGTATATTACAAGGACGGAATGCCACAGATGGTTCCAGAGGAGTGCCTGCCACTCGAATTGCCTGAGATTGAGACCTACAAGCCTACAGAGACTGGCGAGCCTCCATTGGGCAGAGCCAAGAAGTGGCTTGGGATGCCGAGAAGAAAGAGGTGGTTGACAAGAGTCTCGTAGATAACAAGACTGTATTCCCACTGGAACTCAACACCATGCCAGGTTTCGCAGGTTCTTCTGCTTACTACCTGCGCTACATGGATCCTCACAACGACGAGGCACTCGTAGGCAAGAAGGCTGATGAGTACTGGCAGAACGTGGACCTCTACGTAGGTGGTTGCGAGCATGCTACCGGTCACTTGATTTACTCCCGTTTCTGGAACAAGTTCCTCTTCGACCTCGGCGTAAGCTGCAAGGAAGAGCCATTCCAGAAGCTGGTGAACCAGGGTATGATTCAGGGTCGCTCTAACTTCGTTTACCGCATCAACAGCGATGACCACGACAAGGCTCCTGTATTCGTAAGCTTGAACCTGAAGAAGGATTACGACGTAACTCCTATCCACGTAGATGTAAACATCGTAAGCAACGATGTTTTGGATATCGAGGCATTCAAGCTTGGCGCCCTGAATATCAGAACGCTGAGTTCATCCTGGAGGATGGCAAGTACATCTGCGGATGGGCTATCGAGAAAATGTCTAAGAGTATGTTCAACGTGGTGAATCCAGATATGATTGTCGAGAAGTATGGTGCCGACACCCTGCGTCTCTACGAAATGTTCCTGGGTCCTGTAGAGGCAAGCAAGCCTTGGGATACCAACGGTATCGACGGTTGCCACCGCTTCCTGAAGAAGTTCTGGGGCTTGTTCTATGAGAACCGCACCGACAACTTCCTTCCATCAGCCGACGAGGCTGCGAAGCCAGAGAGTCTGAAGAGCGTTCACAAGCTCATCAAGAAGGTAAGCGAGGATATCGAGAAGTTCTCTTACAACACTTCTATCTCAGCCTTCATGATTGCCGTGAACGAACTCGGTCAGCAGAAGTGCCGCAACAAGGAACTGCTCACAGACCTCGTGATCCTCATTGCTCCATTCGCTCCACACATCGCAGAAGAGTTGTGGGCAGCACTTGGCGAGCAGGGCAGCGTCTGCGATGCTGCATGGCCAAAGTATGATGAGCAGTATCTGAAGGAGAACGATATGCAGCTCACCATTTCCTTCAACGGTAAAGCTCGCTTCCAGATGACTTTCCCTGTGGATACTCCTAACGAGGAAATCCAGAAGCAGGTATTGGCAGACGAGAAGAGCCAGAAGTACTTGGAAGGATTCAACGTGTTGAAAGTGATCATCGTACCAAAGAAGATCGTCAACGTTGTGTTGAAAAAGTAATTTACTGATAACAGGAAGTTAAGGAGTTAAGGAGTAAAAGGAGTTAAGACAATTGTATATCCTGTCAATAGAAGATATACGAAAACAAAAGCTGTTGTCTTAATTTCTTAACTCCCTTTAACTCCTTAACTACTTTTAAAATACGATGAAAATATTATGCAAATAGCAATCAGTCAAACAATTAAGAATGAGTGCAAGGACTACTTCTACATCACCCTTGGACTCTTGCTTTACACATTTGGATGGACCATTTTTCTGCTTCCATACCAGATAGTAACGGGTGGCGTAACGGGTATCGCAGCCGTGATTTACTACGGCACGGGGATACCTATCTATTTGTCTTATTTTCTCATCAATGCCGCCCTGCTGCTTGCCGCGCTGAAGATTCTGGGATTCAAGTTCATGGTGAAGACCATCTACGCCATCATCATGCTCTCCGTGTTCCTGGCGCTGGCGCAAGACTGGATGATAGGTGAAGATGGCAAGATGGTGCAGGTGCTGGGAGAGGGACAGGACTTCATGTCGCTCATCATCGGCTGTCTGTTTACAGGCTTGTCGCTCGCCATCGTCTTCCTGCACAATGGAAGTACGGGAGGAACAGATATCATCGCCGCCATCGTGAACAAATACCATAATATCTCGCTGGGACGGGTGCTCATCTTCGTGGACCTCGTCATCGTGGGCAGTTCCTTCTTCGTCTTCAATGCGAAACCGGAATTCACTACAATTGATGCAGTAAGAAAGGTAGTATTCGGTCTCTGTACGATGGTGATAGAGAATCTGGTACTCGACTATGTGATGAATGCCAAGCGAGAGAGTGTGCAATTCATGATATTCAGCAAGAAATATCAGGAGATAGCCAACGCCATCGGTATGCAGATGGATCATGGTGTGACGATTCTTGATGGTCACGGCTGGTACACCGGCGATGAGATGAAGGTGCTCTGTATCCTGGCAAAGAAGAACGAGAGCGTCACCATCTTCCGTATCGTCAAGATCATCGACCCGAATGCCTTTGTCAGCCAGAGTGCAGTCATCGGTGTGTATGGCGAGGGATTTGATGAAATGAAAGTGAAAATCAAGGAGAAAGACATTAAGAAAATCAAATAGTGATTATGAAGATAGTATTTGCAACCAATAACCAGCATAAGCTCCAGGAAATACGCGACATCCTGGGCAGCGACTACGAGGTGGTTTCGCTGAAGGAGATAGGATGCGATGTGGATATTCCTGAAACAGGAAATACGCTGGAGGAGAATGCCTTGCAGAAGGCGCAGTATGTTTACGACCATTATCACCTGAGCTGCTTTGCCGATGATACTGGTCTGGAAGTAGAGGCGCTGGATGGTGCGCCGGGTGTTCACAGCGCCCGCTATGCTGAAGGTACCGACCACGACAGCGAGGCAAACATGGCTAAACTGCTCAGAGAACTAAATGGAAAGGAGAACAGAAAGGCCCGATTCCGTACCGTGATCTGCTACATCGAGAAGAAGGATGTCTGCCCTTGCGGCTGCACCAGCATCAAGAAAATCCATCAGTTTGACGGCATCGTAAACGGTTCTATCGCTACCGAAAAGCATGGCACCGAAGGTTTCGGCTACGACCCGATCTTCGTACCGGAAGGCTACGACCAGAGTTTCGCCCAGCTGGGTGAGGAAATCAAGAACGGCATCAGCCATAGAGCCAGAGCCGTGGCTAAACTGGCTGAATACTTAAAGAACAAAAATGATTAATACCCTTTCGATATTAATCCCTACATATAATAATGTATGTCTTGAGCTTGTAAAATCCCTGCAAGCTCAAGCATCGTTATTGTATTCATCTTCTGATTCACTCTCTTTATCCTCTCATTTCGAATACGAAATATTAGTCGCCGATGATGGTTCCACAGATGAAAGAACCGTAGAGGGCAACCGTATCATCAACACCCTCCCCCGTTGCCGCTACATCGAGAGAAAAGAGAACGTGGGCAGGGCTGCCATCCGCAACTTCCTGGCTAAGGAGGCGAAATATACCTGGCTGCTTTTTATCGACAGCAACATGAACGTAATCAGCCATCAGTATCTTGCCAATTATCTAAAAGAAAAAGAAGTGATGTGGTCTATGGAGGATATCAGATAAAGCGGGATGCTGAAACCAGAGAACGGCTGAAATATAACCTGCGATACATTTTCGAATCAGCCGGCACGCAGAACGGAAATCATCTCCAGCGACAGGCTAACCCCTATGCAGACTTTCACACTTCCAACTTTATCGTGAAGCGAAACATCCTGCTGAAACACCCATTCGATGAACGGTTTTCCCACTATGGATATGAAGATGTGCTTTGGGGCAAGAATCTAAAAGACAATCACATACCGATTCTTCACGTGGATAATCCACTGGGTTATGAACACTTTATAGGCAACATGTCGTTTCTCTATAAAACAGAGGAAAGCCTGCGTACCCTCTATCAGTTCAGAAATGAACTGCAGGGCTATTCCAAAATCATCGACTATGCCACAAGCTGAAAAGATGGCATCTCTATCCACCTTGCCAGTATCTCTTTCCGCTGCTGAGTCTGTCAATAAAAGCCAGGCTCACAGGCAATAAACCCAGTATTTTTATGTTTAATATATATAAGTTATTATATTATATACATTTAGATATATGAGAAAGAAAATATGGATACTCCTCTCGTTCCTGATCCTTCAGGTTGCCGCTTTCCAGAGCAGCGCCGCCATCGGCGACTGGAAAGCCTACATGGCGTACAGCGAAGTGCAGGAAATAGAAGAAGCCGGCAACTGGATTTTCGTGCAGGCTTCCAGCAATCTCTATGCCTACAACAGAAACGACCAGAGCATTCAGACCTTCAGCAAGATGGACTTCTGAACGACTGCGATATCCAGCACATCGCTTACAATAAGACTGCCAAACGCTGCTCATCCTCTACAGCAATGCCAACATCGACCTGATGAACACCCAGAACTGGAGCGTGCAGAATCTGCCGGATTACTATGCTGCCACCATCACGGGCGACAAGACCATCAACGGTATCTATATGTATGGCAAATTCGCCTATCTCTGCTATGGACTGGGCATCATCAAGCTCAATATGGCGGAGGGGGAAATCAGCGATACTTATACTCTGGGATTCAAGGTGAACTGGTGCGAAATCAGGGATAACCAGATCTATGCCTACAGCCAGGAGGAGGGTACCTATCGCGCTGCCCTCTCTGACAACCTGCTCGACAGAAACCGATGGAGCAAGGTGGGGGCTTACACCGCTCCCAAGAAAGAGGACAAGAGCGAACTGAGGAAGCTGGTAAGCAGCTTGCAGCCGGGAGGTCCGAAGTATAATCATTTCTGGTATATGAAGTTTATCCACAACCAGCTCTATACCTGCGGCGGCGCCTTTCTTTCGGGAATTTCTCTTGATACCCGTCCCGGTACCATCCAGGTATTGAACCGGGATAACTGGACCATCTATCAGGATGACATCAGGAATACGACGGGTTACCAGTATCAGGATATCAACTGTGTAGAACCGGATATCCACGATCCGAACCACGTGTTTGCTTCGGGCAGAACCGGACTCTATGAGTTTACGGACGGCAAACTGACACATTATTATAATAAGGACAACAGTATCCTGGAAGCTGCCGTGGATAGAGGTACGGTATTGGACAACAACTATGTGCTGGTGCATAGCCTGCTATCGGATGAAAACGGAAAGCTGTGGATTCTCAACAGTCAGGCTACCCACCGCTCCATCATCGAGATGAAAGACAACCAGTTGATAGCCCACGACCAGAAGACATTGAATCCGAACGGCTACAGTCTTTCGGCGATGACGGGTCTGATGAAGGACAGGCTGGGCAGGCTCTGGTTCGTGAATGACAACCACGAAACTCCAGCCATCGTCTGCTATCAGCCGGAAACCGATGAAGTGAAGAAGTTCAGCAAGCCTTTCACCAATCAGGATGGTGCGGAAATCAATCTCTATTATATCAGATGCATCAAGGAAGACCTGGAGCATAATCTGTGGATAGGAACCGACCAGGGACCTTTCTACATCACTCCGCATATCCTGGATGACACGCAGCCAACGCTTACCCAGGTGAAAGTGCCGAGAAACGACGGTACCAATTATGCCGACTATCTGCTGGGTGGTGTGGATATTACCTGCATGGCGGTGGATCAGGCAAACAGAAAATGGTTTGGTACCAGCAACAACGGTATCTATCTCATCAGCGCCGACAATATGGAGCAGATTCATCACTTCACGGCAACCAACAGCAAGCTGCTGTCGAACAACATCGAATCGCTCGCCATCAACGATGCTACCGGTGAGGTGTTTATCGGAACCAACAAGGGTCTCTGCTCCTATATGAGCGATGCTACCGCCACCAACGAAGAGATGACCCAAGACAATGTATGGGCTTATCCGAACCCGGTAAAGCCAGACTATACAGGACTCATCACCATCACCGGTCTGTCGCTGGATGCGGATGTGAAGATAGTCAGTACCAGCGGAACCTGGTGAACCAGGGCAGAAGCAACGGCGGCACCTATACCTGGAACGGCAACGACCTGAAAGGCAGAAGAGTGGCTAGCGGAATCTATATGGTGGAAACCGCTACCAGCAACGGAGAGAAAGGTACCGTCTGCAAAATAGCCATCATCAGATAAAAGAGACAGCATCTTCTATCAGAAATATCAAGAGTGCAAGCAATGAAACTCAGTATCATCATCCCCGTATATCGTGCCGAAGATACGCTCGAAAGATGTATCGGGAGTATCCTGCACCAATCATTCACCAGCTACGAGCTGATTCTCGTAGATGATGGATCGCCTGATGCGTGCCCTCTGCTCTGCGATGAATATGCCGGGAAAGATAGTCGTATCCATGTTATCCACAAGGAAAACGGAGGTTTAAGCGATGCCAGAAATGTGGGGATAAAGAGGGCTAAAGGACTGTATATCACCTTTATAGACAGTGATGATACGATAGGGGAAAACTCGCTTCAACAGCTGATGGAAGAACTTTATCAACATCCCGATGTGGATATTCTGGAATATCCCATCATGGAGAGAATCGGCCATCCCCATCGGGAAAAGCTCCTCTCCTTCTCTCCGAAAACTATCAGAATGCCATCGAATACTGGTTGGCGGAAAAGGGCTATCATCATACGTATGCCTGCAACAAGATATTCAGGCGTCGCTGTTTCAGAACATCGAATTTCCGAAAGGAAAAAGCTTCGAGGATGTGTGGACGATTCCGAAACTGATAGGGCTGACGGAGACGGAGATTACTCAGGATAGGGCGGTGGTTCCTCCTCCACCCTTGAAAATAAGGGTGACGGATGTAGGGAAGTATCTCTATTACTGGAATCCTCACGGCATTACATCGCAGGCAGAATATCCCGATCTGCTTCAGCTGTATCTGGGACAGAAGCAGGCTTTGATGAAGCTAGAAATAGCGGGTAAAGAAAAGATGAAGCTACAAATGGGAGCAACAGAAGAAATCCTGCTGAAATATCAGTCTTCATTAGAAGATTTCCTGACGCAGCATCTCAATGTCCTGCTCGATCTCTACGATTTATCGGGAAGATATGAACCGGATCCTCCCCTTATCCACGCCGTGAAATGGCTGGAAGGAAAAACGGGTATTCATTCACTCAAACTCAAACTATTCAATATTTTAGGTTATCATTCATTATGCAAAATCAATCATCTCATACACAGAATATACAGGCGCCCTTAGTAAGTTTCATCATCACCACTTACAATATGCCTACGGAATATCTGGAAGAATGCCTCAAAAGCATCCTCCAGCTCTCGCTCAATGCCAAGGAAAGAGAAATCATCCTCGTGGATGATGGAAGCGATATCTGTGCGATCAACGGGCTCACGGAATATCTGCAGGATATCATCTATCTGCGACAGCCTAACCAGGGAGCCAGTGTGGCTAGAAACTATGGTATGATGATAGCTAAGGGCAGATTCATCCAGTTTGTGGATGGCGACGACTATCTGGTACAGACCGCCTACGAACATTGTCTAGACATCGTAAGATATCATCAGCCAGACATCGTGACATTCAACTATGTAAAAAACAGGCAGACGGATACTCCTCCTTATGAATTGCCGACTCCGATATCGGGCACAGCTATATGAGCAATCATAACCTGC
>ENA-OQCS01000186-OQCS01000186.1-human-gut-metagenome-genome-assembly--contig:-NODE-186-length-33177-cov-2.387625_pt1 | contig 33177 bp, 49 predicted proteins | sample MGYA00242757_ERZ504575 | MGnify/ENA primary metagenome ERZ504575 (study PRJEB26092, sample SAMD00036297) | human gut metagenome | host: Homo sapiens | study: EMG produced TPA metagenomics assembly of... | reverse complement strand
GATGATTTCTTGGAAGTGGTTGAGCCGCAGGCAACGCGAACACGATGTTCGCGTTAGCTGATTGACGCCATGGATGGCGTCTGTAGGCGGCCCGTTATGATGAGAAGCACTTGGCCACTTCCTTTAGAAATCCACAGTTGTAGCTAGCATCCGAGTCCGGGGCGGGCAGTCCTTTCTGCGTGGATTTTAGAACAACTATTTCACTAACTTTCAAGTCACAGAACAATTAAAATTATCCATAAGCATTTTGCGCACTTCATTCCGTGGTGAAAATGCACAAAAACAATGTCACAGATTTGATGACAATATACAAACTTCCGATAAATTGCAGGAAATCTCTTGCAACCGATTCGTGAATGTGCTATCTTCTAATTACAGCAACGGAAACGTTACCGGGAACAATACCGATACCGATTCCGAAACAGTAACGGGGACATACAAAAATTATGAAGTCACCCGTACAAACATAAAGGAGAGGTAAGATTATGAAGAAGAAATTGGCAAGCGTATTACTTTGTGCAGTAATGGCAGCCTCTATGCTGACCGGTTGTGGAAACTCTGGTGATGCAGCAGCTACCACCCCTGCTACCGACAGCAAGACCGATGCAGCAACCACCGAAGTTGTTGAAACGACAGCAGCTGCAGACGGATCTGTATACTACCTGAACTTCAAGCCTGAAGTTGACGAAGTATGGCAGAAGCTGGCTAAGGAATATACCGAGGAGACCGGTGTTCCTGTAAAGGTTGTAACCGCAGCAAGTGGTACTTATGAGCAGACCCTGATGTCTGAGATCGCTAACAAGGAAGCACCTACCTGTTCCAGATCAACGGACCTATCGGTTATCAGAACTGGAAAGATTACTGTGCAGACTTAAAGGATACAGACCTGTACAGCTGGTTAATGGATAAGAGCCTGGCAATCACCGGCGAAGACGGTGGTGTATACGGAATCCCTTACGTAGTAGAGGGTTACGGTATCATTTACAACGACGCTATCATGCAGAAGTACTTCGCACTGGATGGTGCTAAGGCAGCAAGCATGGATGAGATCAACAACTTCGCTAAGTTAAAAGAGGTTGTAGAAGATATGCAGGCTAAGAAAGATGAACTGGGCATTGAAGGCGTATTCGCTTCCACATCCCTGACTCCCGGTGAAGACTGGAGATGGCAGACTCATCTGGCTAACATCCCTGTATACTACGAGTTCAAGGACAAGGTATCACCGATACCGATAACCTGGAGTCACTTACTCCGATAACTTCAAGAACATTTTCGATCTGTACATCAACAACTCCTGCACAGCACCCGGCCTGCTGGGAAGCAAGTCTGTAGACGACTCCATGGCTGAGTTCGCTCTGGGTCAGGCAGCAATGGTACAGAACGGTAACTGGGGTTGGAGCCAGATCAATGGCGTAGACGGCAACACTGTTAAAGCTGAGGATGTTAAGTTCCTTCCTATCTATACCGGAGTTGAAGGTGAAGAGAACCAGGGACTGTGCACCGGTACTGAGAACTTCTTCTGCATCAACAAGGAAGCTTCTGCTGAGGATCAGGCAGCATCTATCGCATTCGTTGAATGGCTGTTCTCTTCTGAGACCGGTAAGGCAGCAGTAACCAACGACCTTGGATTCATCGCTCCTTTCGATACCTTTAGCGATGACGAAAAGCCCACCGATCCTCTGGCACAGGAAGTTCTTCGTTACATGGCAGATAGCTCCAAGACATCTGTAGCATGGAACTTCACTTCCTTCCCCAGCCAGCAGTTCAAGGATGACTTCGGCGCAGCTCTTCTGGAGTACGCTTCCGGTTCCATCGACTGGGATACTGTAAAGACAACCGTAGTTGAAAGATGGGCAGCTGAAAAGGCCGCAACCGCAGCTAACTAAGCTCCATCGACAAAAAGACAATAACTTAATCCATCTTATATAACTTCAGACACAGGGGGCGGTGGTGGTACCACGGCCCCTGTGTTTGTAAAAAAGGAGACAGGCTTATGCAAAAGACATTAAAAAGATATTTTCCCATTTTTGTACTGCCTACCCTGATCGCGTTTTCCTTTGCTTTTATCATACCGTTTGTCATGGGCGTATATCTGTCCTTTTGCAAATTTAAGACAATTACAAACGCGCAATTTGTAGGCTTAGATAATTACATTAAAATTTTTGCGGACAAAGATTTTGTCAACGCATTTGGATTTACTCTAAAATTCTCCGTAGTGTCCATTGTCACCATTAATGTGTTTGCCTTCATTTTGGCACTGGCATTGACGAGAAAGATCAAAGGAACCAACCTGTTCCGTACAGTATTTTTCATGCCGAACCTGATTGGCGGTATCATTTTGGGATATATCTGGCAGCAGATGATCAACGCAGTATTGTTAAAATACGAGACAACACTGGTGGCGAATCCGACCTATGGATTCTGGGGTCTGATCATTCTGATGAACTGGCAGATGATCGGTTATATGATGATCATTTATGTAGCCGGACTGCAGAATGTACCTACGGATCTGATCGAAGCAGCAGAGATCGATGGAGCTACTTCGTTACAGACATTATTCAAAGTGAAAATTCCGATGGTTATGCCATCTATTACCATATGTTTGTTCCTCACCGTGTCCAACAGCTTTAAGCTGTTCGACCAGAACCTTGCATTGACGGCTGGAGCACCCAGCAAAAAGACAGCTATGCTGGCTCTGGATATCTACAATACCTTCTATGGCAGAAGCGGATTTGAAGGTGTTGGTCAGGCCAAAGCAGTACTGTTCTTCATTGTAGTGGCAGTCATTGCCCTGGGACAGCTGGTACTTACCAGACGTAAGGAGGTAGAGCAATAATGACTAAGAAAAAAACTTCCAATGTAATCATTTTTTGTATCCTGTGTGTGCTGGTAGTTGCATTTTTGACACCTATTTTCTTCGTGCTGATCAACTCCTTTAAGGGAAAACTGTTCATCAGTAACAATCCTTTCGCACTGCTACCGCAGAGACTTTTGCAGGGCTTACCAACTATGTGAACGGTATTGAAAAAACAGGTTTCTTCACAGCCTTCGGATGGTCTGCTTTTATCACGGTATTTTCTGTGGCAGCGATCATTCTGTTTACTTCCATGACCGCTTATTACCTGACCAGAGTAAAAACCGGTGTGACCAACGTATTGTATTATATGTTTGTATTTTCCATGATCGTACCTTTCCAGATGGTTATGTTCACGATGTCTAAGCTGGCGAATATGACTCACTTAAATAACCCTCCCGGATGGTGCTTTTGTATCTGGGCTTCGGATCTGGTCTGTCCGTATTTATGTTCTGCGGATTTATCAAATCTATTCCGTTAGACATCGAAGAGGCAGCCATGATCGACGGCTGTAATCCGCTGCAGACTTTCTTTGGCGTCGTAATGCCGATCCTGAAGCGACTGCTATTACAGTAGCGATTCTGAACGCTATGTGGATCTGGAACGACTATTTGCTGCCCTATCTGGTAATTGGTCTGAGTACTAATTACAAAACCATCCCGGTTGTAGTACAATACCTGGTAGGCTCTTACGGTGCAAAGGATCTGGGTGCCATGATGGCACTGTTGGTATTGTCTGTTATCCCTATCATCGTCTTCTATCTGACCTGTCAGAAGTACATCATCGAAGGCGTGGTAGCCGGAGCAGTTAAGGGTTAAACGAAAAAGTTACAACGGGAGATTTATGTTATGAGAAAAAGTGGAATCTTGCTGCCGGTGAGCAGCTGCCTTCCAAATACGGAATCGGCTGCTTTTCCAAAGAAGCATACAAATTCATTGACAGATTAAAGGAAGCCGGTCAGGCATACTGGCAGATCCTGCCGTTAGGCCCGACCAGCTATGGAGATTCTCCGTACCAGTCCTTCTCCACCTTTGCAGGGAATCCTTATTTCATCGATCCGGAGGATCTGGTGGCGAGAGGCTATGTGACCGCAGAGCAGTGCAATGCCTACGATTTCGGTACTGACATTCATTCCGTGGATTACGGTAAAATCTACAAGAGCCGTTTCCGCCTGTTAAAAGAAGCGTTTGACAACAGTCATATCGAAGAGGATCCGGGATTTCAGAAGTTTGTACAGAAGAATGCATACTGGCTGGAGGATTATGCATTATACATGGCAATCAAGGACGGCTTCCGTGGTATCTGTTGGGCACCTGGGAGATGATATCAAACTGAGAACTCCTGCGGCTATGGACAAATATCGCAGAAAATATGCGAAAGAGATCGCGTTTTACCAGTTCCAGCAGTATCTGTTCCAGGTACAATGGGAGAAACTAAAGACCTATGCCAACGATAACGGCATCAAGATTATCGGGGATATTCCATTATGTGGCATTTGACAGCTCAGATGCCTGGGCGAATCCGGAGCTGTTCCAGTTTGACGAGGATTGTGAGCCGGTAGCAGTAGCGGGATGCCCTCCCGATGCATTTTCTGCCACCGGACAGCTGTGGGGCAATCCTCTGTATAACTGGGAACATCACAAAGAGACCGGTTATGCCTGGTGGATGCAGCGGCTGGCAGCCTGCTTTGAGCGCTATGATGTGGTACGTATCGATCATTTCCGTGGATTCGATGCTTATTATGCGATTCCCTATGGGGAACCCACTGCGGAGCACGGTCACTGGGAACAGGGTCCGGGATACGATATTTCCGTACCATGAAGGAAAAATTGGGAGAAAAAGAAGTTATTGCAGAAGACCTTGGATTTTTAACACCATCTGTGATAGAATTAGTGAAGAAATCCGGTTATCCAGGTATGAAAATTTTGCAGTTTGCTTTTGATTCCCGTGAGGAAAGTGATTATTTGCCGCATAATTATACACATAATTGCGTGGTATATACGGGAACTCATGATAATGATACTGTGATGGGGTGGTATGACACCTTGAAGGGAGCTGACAAAAAGCTCTGTGACGACTATCTGCGTCTGAAAAATGCGGACGGAGAGCCGATTCCCAGAGAGCAGATTCCCTGGGAATTCGTGCGTGCCGCAATGTCCAGCGTAGCGGATATGGCGATCATTCCCATGCAGGATTATCTCGGTTTGGGATCGGAGGCCCGCATCAACATTCCTTCCACACTTGGCACCAACTGGATGTGGAGAATGGGGAACGGAGATTTTACAAAGGAGCTTGCAGGGCGGATCCGCAGCATGACGAAGCTGTACGGCAGATAAGTCTGTAGGCTTAGAAAGGTTTGCATTCCATGGAGGAAATCACGATCAGAGACATTGCCAGAATCTGCGGTGTCGGCGTCAGCACGGTATCCCGTGCCATAAATAACCACCCGGACATCAATCCTGAGACCAAGGAAACGATCATGCGGGTGATCAAAGAGAATAACTACGTACCAACAACAGTGCCAGAAACCTGAAGCGTCAGGATGCCAAGGCAATTGCAGTACTGGTCAAAGGTATTAATAACTCTTTCTTCAGCCAGATGATCAAGGTATTGGAAGAAGAGATCAAGGAAAAGTCCTACTCCATGGTTTTGCAGCATGTCGATTATGACGATGATGAAGTGGAGGTGGCGCTGAAGCTTGTAAAGGAAAAAAGGCTTCGGGGCATTATTTTTCTCGGTGGTTATCTGGTTCACAGCGAGGAAAAACTGGCACAGCTTCATGTACCGTTTATCTTGAGACTACCGGAATGCTGCCAAAGGGATTCAGTCGTAATACCTATTCTTCCGTGACCGTGGATGATACCAAAGAAAGTTACAAGATGGTGGACTATCTGTGTAAGAATGGGCATAAGGATATTGCGATCGTCTGTGCCCGCAAAACGGATGCTTCCATCGGTAAGTTGCGTTTGGAAGGCTATAAAAAGGCGTTGAAGGATAACGGAATAGAAGTAAGGGAAGAACTGATCCTGCCCATGAGGAGTGACCTTGAGGATTACTCCCTGGAGAATGGCTACATGGTGACGAAGGAATTCCTGGAGAAGCAGATTCCGTGCACGGCGATCTTCGCAATCTCCGATATGCTGGCAATCGGTGCTGGAAAAGCATTGTCTGATGCCGGATACAAGGTACCGGAAGATATTTCCCTGACAGGCTTTGATGGTGTGGAAATCGGGAAATATGTTATCCCGTCATTGACGACTTAAAACAGCCGGTAGACAGCATGGCGAGAGAGACCGCCCGGATTCTGTTTGACATTATCGGGAAAAAAGCGAAACACCAGCACTGTGTATTCGACGGAGAACTGGTGATCCGGGATTCTACGATATCGAGGACGTAAGAAAGAGTCATACAGTCCCTATGGGGACGAAGGGAATGCTGTATGGAAATACATGGTTTTAACAAGACAACTTATTAGATTATCCGGAACATATTGCAGCCACTGTTTTTACAGGAGCTGCAATTTTCGCTGTCCGTTTTGCCACAATGGGGAACTGGTACTGGATCCCGGATGCCAGCCGTCTGTTCCGGAGGAGGAAGTGCTTGCTTATCTGAAAAAAAGGCAGGGGATCCTTCAGGGTGTCTGTATCACCGGCGGAGAGCCGACTCTGCAGCGGGATCTTTGCAAGTTCCTGCAAAAGATTAAGGAGCTGGAGTATCCCATTAAGCTGGATACCAACGGGTATATGCCAGGAGTATTGTGGGAATTGTTACAGGAGCACCTGATCGATTATGTGGCGATGGATATTAAGGCTTCCAGAGATAATTATGCCCGGGCGGCGGGACTGCCGCATATAGATATCTCCCGCATCGAGGAGAGTATCGGCATTCTGAAAAGCAGTGGCATCCCCTATGAATTCCGCACTACCGTGGTAAAGGGAATTCATACCGTGGCGGAATTTGAGAAAATCGGTAAATGGATTGCGGGATGCCCTGCCTATTATCTGCAGAGTTATCAGGAGAATGATAACTGCCTGTACCGGATGATACAGACAGCAGAAAGCAATGCTGTTAAGCCGGGCGGTGCGGAAGTGTTCGGCGCTTTCTCACGGGAGGAACTGGAACAGATGGCAGAACTCGTCCGGAAATATGTGGGGAAAGTTGTGTTGCGGGGCGTGGTCGGGACATGATGCAATTATGATGCAGTGGTTGTATATACTGGCATTAGGAGGTAAATAAAATGAAAAAGAAATTATTGGCTACAATACTTACAGGACTGCTGCTTGCGTTTACTGCATGCGGAAGTCAGGAATCCCCAGTGATCCCGGAGGTGACCGGCACCGCAATTGAGAATACGCAGGAAAGCGTACTGGAGAATGCAGAAACGGAGACTGCATCGCAGCAGGAGATGCAGACCGAGACTGCGACAACCGGCAAAGTGGAGATTACCACAGAGGATTTTGAAGGCAGCAGTGATCCGGAAAATGCGGAACGAAAATACACCTATACCTATCAGGTGCCGACGATCACGATAGAAGGTAATGAAGAAGCGCAGGACAAGATCCAAAAGGATTTGAACGCGTATGTGGAAACTTTTTTGGATAGTATCAACAATAGTGATTTCGGTACAGTTTATGAGGCGAGATGTCGGGAGTGACAAGCTATGAAGAGCTTTCATTTCAGGTGATCCGTGCAGATGACAAGGTGATCAGCGTGGTATGGGGCAATGAGGCTATAATCAGGGAGCGCATGGCTGGTACATACAGGATTACAGAAACTATTATACGCAGACAGGAGAAAAAATTACCTTTGACAGTCTCGGAAACAGCTTCCGTGACAAAGCACTGGAACTGGTGACGAAAAAAGCTGCCGAGATGCAGGCGACGGATGACTGCTTCTTCCCTGATTATGAGAAGAGTATTAACTGGTAGTGTTAGATGGTACGGAAAATATGGATACTATCTATCAGGAAATCTATGGAGCGGACATCGCAGGTACCGGCAATGGACCGGCAAGCCCGACTTTCAGCATTACGGGAGATGGATTCGTCTTTGAATCCGGGCAGTATGTACTGCAGCCGTATGCAGTGGGAATTGTTGATTTCGAGATTCCGGCAGAGGATTTCGGGGATGCGTTGACGGTGGATATTTTCTAGTATATAATAAAAACATCGGGAATGAGGTTCTCCCGGAAACTTAGGTTTCGAACCGCCGAAATAGGATTTTATTTGGCTGATGACTTCTGCAGAACATGCAGGGGACACCAGCCTTTTTGCTGGAATCCAAAACGTCCTGCTGCGAGAAAACGGAGGAATTTTTATGCTTACATCATTGGGACTGATCTTTTTATTGGGATTGCTTATGGCGGCGATCTGCCAGAAAATCCATCTGCCCCGCATCATTGGAATGCTGTTTACCGGAATTATTCTGGGACCATATGTGCTGAACCTGTTGGATGTATCGATTCTGAATATTTCATCACAGCTACGACAGATCGCGCTGATCATTATACTTCTCAAGGCCGGATTATCTCTGGATCTGAAGGATCTGAAAAAGTAGGACGTTCCGCAGTCATGCTGTCCTGCGTTCCCGCTACTTGTGAATTGCTTGCTTTTGTAATATTTGCCCCCATGATCCTGAATATCAGCAGAATGGATGCGGCGGTCATGGGTGCGGTACTGGCAGCAGTGTCACCTGCTGTGGTGGTGCCACGGATGGTGCACCTTATGGAGAATGGCTATGGCACGGAGAAAAGTATTCCGCAGATGATCCTGGCAGGAGCTTCCTGCGATGACATTTATGTCATAGTGCTGTTTTCCACTTTTGTTGGAATGGCACAGGGCGGACATGTAAATGCACTGGATTTTGCAAATGTTCCGGTGTCAATCCTGACCGGTGTGTTGTTCGGTGCGTTGGTGGGATGGCTGCTGGGACAGCTTTTTGAACTGTTATATCGGAAGGGCAGTTACGTGCGCAACAGCATGAAAGTCATTATTATTATGGGATTATCCTTCCTGTTAATGGCACTGGAGACGATGTTAAAGGGAAAGGTTGCTTTTTCCGGATTGCTAGCAGTGGTGAGCATGGCATGTGCACTGAAGATGCGGACACCTAAGGAAGTCACGGGCAGGTTGTCTGTCAAGTTCGGCAAGCTGTGGCTGGCAGCGGAGGTAGTACTGTTTGTACTCGTAGGCGCTGCGGTGGACATCCGCTATACCATGGAAGCCGGTCTTGCAGCAGTGGGCATGATTCTGCTGGCACTGGTGTTCCGTTCCGTTGGTGTGGCGTTGTGTCTGCTGGGAACGGAACTAGGTAAAAAGGAGCGCCTGTTCTGTATGATCGCCTATCTGCCGAAAGCTACCGTACAGGCAGCCATCGGCTCCGTGCCGTTAGCGATGGGATTAGCCTGTGGTAAGATCGTCCTTTCGGTGGCAGTGCTGGCAATTCTCATTACAGCACCACTTGGGGCATTGGGAATGGATGCCACGTACCGGAAACTGCTTCAGAAAAATGGAGAAAATAATATCATTTGACAGAAAAATCCCCCGGCAATTATAGTTGCCGGAGGATTTTTAAGGAGGATAGAAATTGTTTAAACTATGTTCTTTAGCCCATGGTAATAACTACGTTGTACTCTTCCTTGCCCTTTTCGTAAGATGATGTGTCCGTCAACAGCCTTGCCATCTACGGTCATGGATACCACACCCTTCTCCACATTCTGAGGATTCTTCACCTGAATGTGATAGGTGCCCTCACGGAACTTACGGGTGATGGAGAAATCACCGAAGCCTTAGGAATACAAGGATCTACGGATAATCCCTGATGGTAGGATATACACCAAGGATGTACTGGGAGATATTTACGAAGTCCATGCCGCGGTACCGGTCAGCCAGCTGTTTTTCGCTTCGCCGTAGAATTTTGCATCCTTACCGGCTACCATCTGGAGTATACATAAGGCTCGGTACGATGGATCTCGCTGATATCCTCGATGTATGCGGGACAGGTCTTACGGTAGATTTCGAAGGCTCTGTCACCTCTGCCCAGAACGGTCTCTGCGATGGATACCCAGGGATTGTTGTGGCAGAAGATACCGGCATTCTCCTTGTATCCGGGGGGATAAGAGGATACTTCACCAAGTTCGAGGTGATACTCCGTGTATGCAGGTTGTAAGATCATGACACCATACTTGGTATCCAGTCTTTCTTTTACGGAATTCAGTGCCTTCTCGGCAAGCCCTTCCTTTACACCGACACCGGCGAGCACACAGAAGCCCTGAGCTCGATGTAGATCTGACCTTCGCGGCATTCCTTGGAACCTACCTTGTGACTGTAAGCATCGTAAGCACGAACGAACCAGTCGCCGTCCCAGCCATCCTTCAGGATCGCATCGTACATTGCCTGTACTTCCTTGCGTGCGCGGGCAGCTTCATCAGCATCACCCATCAGCTCGCACAGCTGGGCATATTCTTCACCGTATTTTACGAACATACCGGCAATGAATACGGATTCTGCCACGGGTCCTTCACTGGGACCGAAGGTCTGGAAGGATTCTCCGGGATGAGCGGAGAAGCAGTTCAGGTTCAGACAGTCATTCCAGTCGGCGCGTCCGATCAGAGGCAGATCGTGAGGGCCTTTGTGGTTGATGATATAGTCTAAGGAGCGCTTTAAGTGATCCATCAGAGGAGCAGCCACGCTCATATCGTTGTCAAAAGGAACCATCTGGGTCAGGATGGAGGTATCACCGGTCTCTCTTACGTAAGCACTGGTACCTGCAATGAGCCACAAAGGATCATCGTTGAAGCCGCTGCCGATATCGGAGTTGCCCTTCTTGGTCAGAGGCTGGTACTGATGGTAAGCACTGCCGTCCTGAAACTGGGTGGAAGCGATATCGATGATACGCTCTCTTGCACGATCCGGGATCAGATGTACGAAGCCGAGCAGATCCTGGCAGGAATCACGGAAGCCCATGCCACGACCGATGCCAGACTCATAATAAGAAGCGGAACGGGACATGTTGAAGGTTACCATGCACTGATACTGGTTCCAGGTGTTGACCATGCGGTTTACCTTATCATCAGCAGAAGCTACTGTGTAACGGGCAAGTAACTGTTTCCAGTAAGCCTGCAGTGCTGCAAAAGCGTCCTCTACCTGGGCGTCGGTCTGGTATTTTGCCAGCATTTCCTTGGCACGGGTTTTGTTGATCACACCGTAAGACTCCCACTTCTCGTCTTCGGGATTCTCGATATAACCCAGTACGAAGATGAAGGTCTTGGTCTCACCGGCTGCCAGATCTATATTGATCTGATGAGAAGCGATGGGAGACCAGCCGCTTGCCATAGAGTTTGTGCACTTGCCGTTCTCAACCGCTTCGGGAGAATCTGCTCCTCTGTACGCACCCAGGAAAGCATCTCTACTGGTATCGAAACCGTCAATTTTCGTATTTACAGAATAGATTGCGTAATGATTACGACGTTCGCGGTACTCGGTCTTGTGGTAAATAGTGGAATCCTGTACTTCCACCTCGCCGGTACTTAAGTTGCGCTGGAAGTTCTTCATATCATCGTCGGCATTCCACAGGCACCATTCTACATAAGAGAATACGGACAGCTTCTTGTCCTCGGAGCTGCCGTTGGTCAGAGTCAGCTGAGAGATCTCACAGTTATCATTCAGAGGAACGAAAGAGAGCACGGAAGCCTTAACACCGTTCTTGGAAGAGGTGAAACGGCTGTAACCGATACCGTGACGGCACTCGTAAGAGTCCAGTTCGGTCTTCGTAGCTGCCAGCCGGGATTCCATACGGTATCTCCATCCTTAATGTACAGATATTTGCCGTTGATGTCTGTCGGTACATTATTGTAACGATAACGGGTCAGACGCAGCAGCTTGGCATCCTTATAGAAGGTATATCCGCCGCAGGTGTTGGATATCAGACTGAAAAACTCGTTGCAGCCCAGGTAGTTGATCCAGGGAAGCGGAGTCTTGGGAGTAGTGATGACATATTCCTGATGCACATCATCAAAATGACCATACTTCATAAGAAAATCTCCTTCTTTCATGTTGTTGTATGTTGAGTGTTTACTTTTTTATTGCGAACTGCTTAATGTTCAGTAAACGATTAAGTAATCCGGAATTCTGATTTGTATTATACAGAAGCAGTGCTGAAAATGCAATACGAATCTTGAAAAAGCCTGTAAAATGCGCAATATATACAAATACGCAAGAAAAACATGGACAGAAGATACAAAACAAAACGGATCTTGAAAAAAGCGGATTTACGAAACGAAATAGTGGCAAACGTTATCGCATACTTTTCCATTATATAGAAGAAACCCGATTGTTGTACAAGCCAAATGTACAAAAACCCCTATTTGAAATTGTTAATTATAGACAAAGTGGATACTTTTTAGAAAAAAACTGCAAAAAAAGTATTGCAAAATGCTCAAAGATGGTATATATTAAAACTACGAAAACGATTAAGTTACAAAACAGGTCGGATGAAATGACGAAGACATGAAACAGGAGAACGGTATGGCATCATTGAAAGACATTTCCAAGATTTGTGGAGTCTCCGTTGCAACTGTCAGCAAGGCACTGAACGACCACAAGGACATTGGAGAAGAAACGAAAGCAAATATCAGACGGGTAGCCAAGGAGATGGGATATTCCCCGAACCTTTCTGCCAGAGCACTGAAGACGAACAGAACTTATGGAATAGGAGTCCTCTTCGTAGATGAAGCACAAAGCGGTCTGACCCATGATTACTTTTCCAGTGTACTGGACAGCTTCAAAAGGACTGCAGAGAAGAGCGGTTACGACATTACATTTATTAACAGCTGCAAGAACCGTCCGGATCGGATGTCCTACCTGGAACACAGCAGGTACAGAGGCTTTGATGGAGTGGTACTCGCTTGTATCGATTTTGCAGATCCCGAAGTCATCGAATTAGTACAGAGTTCCATCCCGGTGGTCACCATTGACTATCTGTTTAATAACCGTATCGCGATCATGTCGGACAATGTGACAGGTATGAAAGAACTGCTGGAATACATATATAGCAGAGGACATAGGAAAATTGCCTATATCCACGGCGCAATGTCAGCGGTTACCTCGGGGCGGTTATCCAGCTTCTACCGGACGGCAGAACGACTGGGGCTACAGATTCCCGATGAGTACATCAGAGAAGCGGCTTACAGAGATACTGCCACGACCTATCGTGTGACTAACGAATTACTGGATCTTCCGGATCCACCGACATGTATCATTTATCCGGATGACTTCGCTTCTTTCGGAGGCATCAATGCTATCAGGGAGAGGGGGTTACAGATTCCCGAAGATATCTCGGTGGCAGGATATGATGGGATTCAGTCCGCAAGACAGCTGGAGCCCAGGCTGACCACAGTCCAGCAGGATACCGAACAGATCGGATGCTTAGCAGCCAGAGAACTGATCAGCCTCATAGAGAGACCTAAGACCACCATTATCGAACAGGTCATAGTACCCGGTAAGGTAGTGGAAGGCAAGTCGGTAGCACAGATTCCGACAGACAAATAATCAGGCATTTATATGGAAGCGTAGCAACCGCAACCATATGAAGATAAATGCAACAAGCACTTACAACAAACATTCAACAAAAAATGGGAGGAAACAAACATGAAGAAAAAAGTACTTAGTGCTTTACTTACAACCGCTATGCTTGCCAGCATGCTGGTAGGCTGTGGCAACAGCAACGATGCTCCTGCAGCAGCTTCTAGTGAGGCAGCACCCGCAGCATCCACCGAAGCAGCAGCTTCTACCGAGGTAGCTTCTACGGAGGCAGCAACAGAGGAAGGCAAAGTCTTCAACATCTACTGCTGGAACGAGGAGTTCAAGAGCCGTCTGACAGATCATTATCCCGGATATGAAGAAGTAGATGGAACCACCGGTAAGATCGGTGACATCACTGTAAAGTGGAACATCACTCCTTCTGATGACAACGCTTATCAGAACAATCTGGATGCAACACTGTTAAAGCAGGCTGATGCAGCAGCTGATGACAAGATCGACTTGTTCCTGGTTGAGGCTGACTACGCATTGAAATATGTTGATACCGACTACACAATGCCTGTTAAGGATCTGGGCATCACCGATGCAGATCTGGCTAACCAGTATCAGTACACCAAGGATGTTGTTACCGACTCCAACGGCAATCTGAAGGGTGTTTCATGGCAGGGCTGCCCCGGCGTTCTGATTTACAACCGTGAAGCTGCTAAGGCTGTTCTGGGAACCGATGATCCTGCAGAGGTTCAGAAGTCTGTATCTGATTGGGATACCTTCACCGCAACCGCTGAGAAGATGAAAGCAGCCGGTTACAACATGGTATCTTCCGTAAACGATACTTATCGTGTATACTCCAACAACGTATCCGGCAAATGGGTACAGGATGGCAAGATCGTAATCGATGACAACCTGATGAAGTGGGTTGATGACTCCAAGAAGATGGTTGACGCTAAGGAAACCGGTACCTTCGACCTGTGGTCTGATGACTGGAGCAAAGGCTTCTATCCCGATGGCAAAGTATTCTGCTACTTTGGACCCGCTTGGCTGATCAACTTCTCCATGGCAGCTGATACCGATGGATCTATCGCAAATCAGGGTGGCTGGGGCGCTACTGAAGGACCTCAGGGCTTCTTCTGGGGCGGTACTTGGATCTGCGGTGCTACCGGAACCGACAACGCTTCTCTGGTTAAGGATATCATCCTGAAGATGACCACTGATGAAGACATCATGAAAGAGATCGTTGTAGCTGATGATGATTTCGTAAACAACAAACCCGCTATGGAAGCTATGGCAGCAGATACCTCTTATCAGAGCAAGGTACTGGGCGGACAGAACCCTCTGGCTATGTTCTGCGCAGGCGCTGAGAAGATCGATCTGAGCAACCTGTCTGCATACGATCAGGGATGTAACGAAGAGTTCCAGCATGCTATGAAGAACTACTTCGATGGCAAGGCTTCTCTGGATGATGCACTGAATCTGTTCTACAAGGCTGTAGAAGAGAAGTATCCTGAGCTTACTCACTAATCCGAAATGATAAGCGAATAGCGAAACAATAAGGAATTGAGAACCGTGCCTGCCTGGCTGGTCAGGTAGGCACGGTTTTTCTCTCAAAATTCCCGGTTGGCAGAAGCTTTTTTCAGAAGAAGATAATTAAGAACAAAAAGAAGAGAGCTGCTGCGAGCCTGATCGGAAACAAAGAAAGGCACGAAAAACGTAAAGTCGCTAAGAGAGCATGACGGCAAAAGGGAGGAATCATTATGGCAAAGGTAAAACGCGGAAAGGTGGTACGCTATAATAAGTGGGGGTATATTTTCCTGATCCCCTTTGTAGTAGTGTATGTATTATTCCAGTTGATCCCGTTGTTCAGGACATTTTATTACAGCTTTTTTGAAAATTACCGTTCCGGACTGACACAGATCGGACCGAATTTCATCGGATTTGGTAACTATGCAAAGCTGTTGTCCAATCCGACCTGTGGATGTACACCAAGAATACATTGATCATGTGGATACTGGGATTTGTACCGCAGATCATCATATCTCTGCTTCTGGGTGCATGGTTCTCGGATCCCAGCCTTAGATTAAAGGGACAGAGATTCTTCAAGACAGTGATCTATCTGCCGAACCTGATCATGGCTTCCGCATTTGCAATGTTGTTCTTCACGCTGTTTTCTGATGGTGGTCCTATCAATGAAATGCTGATGCAGATCGGAATCTTAAAAGAGCCATATCAGTTCCTTACAAACGTATGGAGTACCAGAGGTCTGGTAGCATTGATGAACTTCCTGATGTGGTTTGGTAATACAACGATCCTCCTGATGGCAGGTATGATGGGTATCGATACTTCCCTCTTCGAGGCAGCGAGGTAGACGGAGCAACCTCTACCCAGGTATTCTTCAAGATTACATTACCTTTGTTGAAGCCGATTCTGATCTACGTAATGATCACATCCCTGATCGGTGGTCTGCAGATGTTCGATGTACCTCAGATTCTGACCAACGGTAAGGGCGATCCTATGAGATCCAGCATGACCCTGATCATGTACCTGAACAACCATTTGTACAGTAAGAACTACGGAATGAGTGGTGCGTTGTCTGTAATGTTGTTCATTATCACAGGTATCCTGAGCTTGATCGTATTTAAGTTCTCGAATGGCAAACAGGATAAGTAGGAGGTGGCAGAAATGTTGAGCGTAGAAACAAACGAGACAAAAAAGGTCTGGGCATTCATGCCAGAAGAGCACTTGCATATATCGTACTGGTTATTATGAGTTTTCTCTGCCTGTTCTGGTTCTATATACTGTTTGTAAATGCAACTAGATCCAAAGGCGAGCTGACACAGGGATTTACCCTGCTGCCCAGCACACATCTGATCCAGAACTGGAAGGGTGTCATGGCAGGAACCCTGCCGGTAGTCAGAGGTATGATCAACAGCCTTGTAGTAGCAACCTGCAGTGCTGTGCTGTGTACCTACTTCTCTACCATGACCGCATATGCGATCCATGTATATGATTTTAAGTTAAAGAAGTTCATGTTTACCTTTATCCTGGCAATCATGACCATTCCTACCCAGGTTACCGCACTCGGATTTATCCAGTTGGTAGCTGATATGAAGCTGGAGGATAACTTTATCCCCCTGATCATCCCGGCAATCGCAGCACCCGCTACTTTCTTCTATATGAAGCAGTACATGGAAAGTGCATTGCCCCTGTCTCTGGTAGAGGCAGCCAGAATCGATGGTTCCGGTGAGTTCCGTACATTTAATTCCATCGTATTGCCGCTGATGAAGCCGGCAATCGCAGTACAGGCGATCTTCACTTTCGTAGCGAACTGGAATAACTACTTCACACCGGCACTGGTTCTGCATGATGACAAGATGAAGACATTACCTATCCTGATCGCTCAGCTGCGTTCCGCAGACTTCCTGAAGTTTGATATGGGTCAGGTGTATGTAACGATTGCATTCTCTATCTTCCCTGTTATCATCGTATACCTGTTCCTTTCCAAGTACATTGTCCAGGGCGTGGCAATGGGAAGCGTCAAGGGTTAATATTTCGCCAACAACATTCAATACATAAATCTCTCCTGAAAAGCGGCACTCTTCCCCGGAGTGGCGCTTTCGCTTGCAAAAAAACGGGGAAACGGGTATAAAATAAAGAGAAGGGTGAATGCGTATTTTGAGGAAGAAAGAGGTAATTGCCATGCAGATGTATGAGGTGACAGCGCTGGCACCGGAAGGACCGGAGGAAGTCTATCAGGCGATGGTGTTTGCAGAGGATGAAGATGATGCCTTGAACCAGCTGGAGGAACAGCTGAAAGAGCAGAAGATTGCCCATGGAATGTGCATGGCGGAAGAAGTGTAGTGTGAAGTGTGAAAAGAACTTCTGATCACTCAGAGCAAGGGTTCTTTCGTGAAGAAGTTCTAAGTTTCACACGCAAATTGCGCCAATGCGCAAACTTTGCAGGTTATGGAAGGATGTGAGTGTTGCAAATGGAAAATTCCTATCGTTTTTTTGAGAATAAAGATTGTAAATATTTCCCCTGCCACAAGGGACTTGCAGATTTCAACTGCCTGTTCTGCTACTGCCCCATGTACCGCCTGGAGCACTGGCCCAGGAATCCCGGTATTTCGAGAAAACGGCAGACGGATCAAGGACTGCTCAGACTGCACCTTCCCACATGATCCGGAGCATTATGATACGATCATGCAGATCCTGCGGGAGACGTAACACATTTTTCTGGAAAATAAACACATATTTTGCACATTTTTCTAAAACGAAAAGCCGATAGTCTGTTTTCACAGATTATCGGCTTTTTATGCGCGGAGACGGTGGGATTTGAACCCACGTGCCCGAGAAGGGCTAACGCATTTCGAGTGCGCCCCGTTATGACCACTTCGATACGTCTCCAAAGGATTACAACGTAGATTATTTTATCTGAAAAATGCCGGTTTGGCAAGGGGAGAAACAAAAAATCCTGATTTTACCGCCAGAGAAATGAAAATAATATATGTGGTAATAATAAAAAAAGATGTTGACAGAACAACATCCGCGTAGTATATTGCATTTAAATACTTTGATAGTCAAAATAATTTGACGAAGAAAGACTTTAATGCATAAGGAGAGCAAAAACATGTTAGAAAAAGTAGCAGCTATCATCAGAGAACAGTTAAACCAGGAGAATGTAGAGATCACAGAGGCAACCCGTTTCAAGGAGGATCTGGAAGTGGACTCCCTGGATCTGTTTGAACTGGTAATGGCATTTGAAGAGGAATATGGTGTGTCCATTCCTTCCGAGGAATTGGAAAATATGGCAACAGTAGGTGATGTTATCAGATATATTCAGGAGCAGGCGTAAGAACTGCATATCGTGGGATTATCATCCCACTTTTATGCTCATATCGGGGCGGTCCTAAGGTCTTTCACCCACTTATGAGCAAGCTCATGTGGGCTTAGACCTTTTGACCCTGGTATCATCAGAATATGTAATATAACGCAGAACGACGAGAAGGATCAGAAAGACAATGAAAACAAAGATCACGGAACTTCTACAAATCGAATATCCCATTTTCCAGGGCGGCATGGCATGGGTGGCGGAACATAAGCTGGCGGCAGCGGTATCGAATGCCGGAGGCTTAGGCATCATCGGTGCCGCTTCCGCTCCGCCGGAGGTCGTCCGGGAGGAAATCCGCAAATGCAAAGAGCTGACCGACAAGCCCTTCGGCGTGAATATCATGCTGCTCAATCCCAACGCAGAGAAAGTAGCGAAGATCGTTGTGGAAGAAGGAGTACAAGCGGTAACGACAGGTGCGGGAAACCCCGGAAAATTCATGGAGCTGTGGAAAAATGCCGGAGTGAAGGTCATCCCGGTGGTGGCAAGTGTAGCTATGGCGAAGATGATGGAGCGGGCAGGAGCAGACGCCGTAGTGGCGGAAGGCATGGAGAGCGGCGGACATATCGGTTCCACCACAACCATGGCACTGGTGCCGCAGGTGGTGGATGCGGTGTCTATCCCGGTGATCGCGGCCGGAGGTATCGCCGATGGCAGAGGAATGGCAGCGGCCTTCATGCTGGGAGCTGAGGGAATCCAGATGGGAACCCGGTTCGTAGCATCGAAGGAATCTATTGTCCATGAAAATTATAAGAATCAGATCATCAAGGCAAAGGATATCGATTCCGTGGTCACGGGAATGTCTACCGGACATCCGGTGCGTTCCCTGCGCAATCAGATGACCAGAGAATATCTGAAGCTGGAAAAAGAGAATGCCGATTTCATGGAGCTGGAAAAGCTGACGTTGGGATCTCTCAGGAAGGCAGTGCAGGACGGAGATACCGTAAACGGAACTGATGGCCGGGCAGATCGCAGGACTGATCCGCAGAGAACAGACCTGCCGTGAGATTATTGAAGAAACAGTGCAGCAGGCTCAGGAGTGCATAGCGGCACAAGGACAGCATAAATAAAATATAGCGACAGCTAACCGCTGACAGCAGATTTCGAACAGTGGCAGGCGGCGTAGTGTATATGGAAAACGGTGCGATAGAAACTGTGCTGTAATGAGGGGAACAAATCGTATCACATAGTAATAGGAGATGACAAAATGAGCAAGATTGCATATTTATTCCCGGGACAGGGATCTCAGTACATAGGAATGGGAAAAGAATTCCATGATACTTATCCGGAAGCACAGGCGGTATGGAAGCTGGCAGACAAGGTGCTTCAGAATCTATACTGGCAGGATAAACGGGAAAAGCAGGCGGATAGCGGACATCCGTACTCTATGGAGCAGCTGACCTTTGAGGAAAATCCTTATATCAACGTTACAGAATATACGCAGATCGCTATGCTTACCATGGAAGTCGCAATCCTGAAGGTACTGGAAGCCAAGGGTCTGAAAGCGGAGATGGCAGCAGGTTTAAGCCTGGGAGAATATGGGGCGCTGGCTGCTGCTGGTGTGATGGAACTGCCGGACCTGTTCCGGATCATAAGGATGCGTGGTATCTATATGCAGGAGGCCTATCCGGAAGGAGGCGCCATGGCAGCGGTATTAGGACTGGACGGAGATATCGTGGCAAATATCTGCGGACAGACAGCAAAAGAAACCGGCAAAGTCGTCTCGGTGGCAAATTATAACTGCCCGGGACAGATCGTGATCACCGGAGAGGCAGATGCAGTAGAGGCGGCGTCAGAAGCGTTGAAAGAAGCGGGTGCAAAACGCTGTATCCCCTTAAAAGGTCAGCGGACCGTTCCACTCAGCCTGTTAAAAAATGCAGGAGAACAATTGGCAGAAGAACTGAAAAGTGTCAAGCTGTCAACCCCTTGGATTCCTTATGTATCCAACGTAACAGCGGATTATGTGACAGATGCGTCACAGGTTGCGGAACTGCTGAAACAACAGGTATCCAGTCCCGTACAGTTCACCCAGAGCATAGAGCGCATGATCGCGGATGGCGTGGACACGTTCATAGAGATCGGCCGGGGAAGACACTCAGCAGTTTCGTCCGTAAAATTGACGGAAATGTCAAAGTATACAATATCGAGAAACCGGAGGATCTGGACCGGGTGATGGAGGAACTGGCATGCTGACAGGAAAAAGTCTGACAGGACAAGTTGCTATTGTCACAGGAGCATCACGGGGTATTGGAAAAGCAGTTGCACAGGCATTGGCAGCAGAAGGAGCCACGGTGATCATTAATTATAACGGCTCTGCAGAGGCGGCAGAAGAAGTGGCGACGGACATCCGAAGCCACGGCGGTATGGCGGAGACTGTGAAGTGCAATGTTGCGGATTTTGCAGAGAGTGAAGCCTTTGTAAAGGCAGTAACAGAGAAATACGGCAGAGTTGACATCCTTGTCAATAACGCGGGATCACGCGGGACAATCTGATCGTGCGGATGACGGAAGAAGAATTCAATGCAGTCCTGGATACGAACCTGAAAGGCGCATTTCACATGATCCGGCATCTGACGAAGACCTTTATGAAGCAGAGATATGGGAAAATCATCAATATCTCTTCTGTCAGTGGCATCGTCGGGAATGCAGGGCAGGCTAATTATTCTGCCTCCAAGGCGGGACTGATCGGTCTGACGAAAAGTGTAGCGAGAGAACTGGCATCCAGGAATGTCTGTGTGAATGCCGTGGCACCCGGATTTATCCGGACAGATATGACAGACAAGCTGCCGGAGGCGGTACAGGATAATGCGGTCGGACAGATCCCACTTAAGAAAATGGGAAGACCGGAGGATGTCGCACAGGCGGTTCTGTTCCTGGCAGGAGATGCCTCGGACTATATCACCGGCCAGGTGCTGTGCGTGGACGGCGGTATGGCAATGTAAAAATAGGTCCGAAACAGTAAAGCAGAATAGAAAATATGTCCGCTAACGGTACAGCAGGATAGAAAATAAGTCAGGACGCGAGGGAGTATATCACGTATGGGTAAAAATAGAAGAGTTGTAATAACAGGCATGGGAGCATCACACCGATTGGAAACAGCGTAGAGGAATTCTGGAATGGTATCAAAGAGGGCAAGACCGGATTCGGTCCTATCACCTATTTTGATACTGCGGATTACCGTTGTAAGCTGGCGGCGGAAGTGAAGGATTTTGATCCTGCACAATATATGGACAAAAAATCTGCCCGCAGAATGGAGCAGTTCTGCCAGTTCGCCGTGGCGGCTGCCGGACAGGCGGTCGCAGATGCAGGTCTTATTATGGAACAGGAAGATCCGTATATGGTGGGCTGCAGTGTGGGAAGCGGCATCGGAAGCTTACAGGCCATGGAGCGGGAATATGACCGTCTGAAGGAAAAAGGTCCCGGCAGTAGGACCCATGCTGGTGCCTCTGATGATCTCCAACATGGCAGCAGGTAATGTCAGCATTGCCTATGGCTGAAGGGCAAGAGCCTGAACGTTGTGACTGCCTGTGCAACCGGCACCCATTCCATCGGAGAAGCATATCGTACGATCCAGTACGGTGATGCAGACGTGATGGTAGCCGGAGGAACGGAAAGTTCTATTACACCCATCGGCATTGCCGGATTTTCCGCACTGACAGCATTGTCGTTTAGTGAAGATCCTCAGAGAGCTTCTATTCCCTTCGATAAAGACCGCAATGGTTTCGTTATGGGAGAAGGCTCGGCGGTAGTGGTACTGGAAGAGCTGGAGCATGCAAAGAGACGCGGAGCGAAGATCTATGCGGAGCTGATCGGTTATGGCTGTTCTTCGGATGCTTACCATATTACATCCCCCGCGGAGGACGGCAGCGGAGCAGCCACCGCCATGCTGAATGCCTTAAAAGACGGCGGTGTGGCGCCGGAGAAACTTAGTTATATTAATGCACACGGAACCAGCACTCATCATAATGACCTGTTTGAGACCAGAGCGATCAAACTCGCATTTGGAGAACATGCTTATGATCTGAAGATCAATTCCACCAAATCCATGGTAGGGCATCTTTTAGGAGCAGCTGGTGCAGTGGAATTCGTCACCTGCGTAAAAGAAATTCAGGAAGGCTATATCCATCGTACCGTGGGACTGCGTGAGACGGAGGAGGAACTGGATCTGAATTACTGTCGGGACAGCTACGAAGAAGAGGTGCCTTATGCACTGACCAATTCGTTGGGCTTCGGCGGACATAATGCGAGTCTGTTGCTAAAGAAGTACATGGAATAACCGCAGCAGATGTTCAAGACACAGGATAGAAGGCAGAGCATCAACGAGGACGATTGCAGAATGCGAGGAAGTAGTTGATACGACAGCATTCGCAGAACGGAGGAACAATGTCAGTTATAACACCCAGGAAATCATGGAGATTCTGCCCCACAGACATCCCTTTCTGCTGATCGATACTATCGAGGAGCTGGAGCCCGGTGTCAGAGCGGTGGGACGCAAAAACGTAACCTTCAATGAACCGTATTTTGCCGGACATTTTCCGGGAAATCCGGTGATGCCCGGAGTACTGATCCTGGAGGCACTTGCCCAGACCGGGGCGGTGGCAATCCTGTCTCTGCCAGAGCATCGTGGCAAGACCGCTTATTTTGCAGGGATCGACAAGGCAAAATTCAAACAGATGGTGCGCCCCGGAGACACCTTGGAACTGGAGACCACCATTATCCGCAGCAAGGACCGGTGGGCGTCGGGGAAGCGATCGCCACGGTAAACGGAAAACTGGCAGCGAAGGCAGAGCTTACCTTTGCGTTGAAATAAAAATAGTCTGCGGAAGTGATTTCTTATGGGTGGGACAGAGAGATAAGAGTGACGCAGAATAAGAGGTGCAGGTATGGGAAGTGTAGATACAGAAACAGAGATCAAATGCCCGAAATGTAAGAAAATGATAAACAGAGACCGGGCAGCGAAAAATAAATATGTCTGCTATGAGTGTGGTTATTATTTCCGGGTGAAGACCCACAACCGGATCCGCATGGTGGCAGACCGGAAAAGCTTTCAGCCTGGTTCGAGGAGATAGAAGAGAGCAATCCACTGAAATATGAGGGCTATGAAGAAAAGCTGTCGGAGGCCAGGGAAAAATCCGGCGTAAAAGAAGCTGTGACCGTAGGTGAATGCGAGATCTACGGGGAAAAGGCTGTGATCGGCATCTGCGAATCCAAATTTATGATGGGCAGTATGGGGCATGTGGTCGGCGAGAAAGTCACCCGGGCAATTGAAAAGGCGACAGAATTGCGGCTGCCTGTATTTTTGTTCTGCTGTTCCGGCGGTGCGAGAATGCAGGAGGGAATCGTGTCACTGATGCAGATGGCAAAGACCTCCGCAGCGATTAAACGCCATGGAGAAGCAGGACTTCTCTACGCGACTATTTTGACGGATCCCACCACAGGTGGCGTAACGGCCAGCTTTGCCATGCTGGGAGATGTGATCATGGCGGAACCGGGAGCTTGATCGGCTTTGCAGGACCGAGAGTCATTAAGCAGACTCTGGGACAGCGTCTCCCTGACGGCTTCCAGACAGCGGAATTTTTACAGGAGCATGGTTTTGTGGACGGTATCGTCCGCCGGGAGAATCTAAAGAAGACCTTATATTTCCTGATCACAACGCATCGGTGCAGTGAGGGGAATTATGCGGATTTTAAGAAAAATATTGACTTCCATTTTGAACCTACGGAGATTGTGAAGGAACGGTCATTCCTGACACTCCCCAGAACGGCATGGGAAAAGGTCAAGGCGTCCGGAGAGTGGACAGACCGGCAGCGACCGACTATATTCCCTACATTTTCGATTATGTGGTGGAGGCTCACGGAGACCGTTATTATGGGATGATAAAGCACTGGTAGGTGCGGTGGCATTCCTGGATGGGCAGCCGGTCACAGTGCTGGCAGATGTGAAGGGTAAGGATTTTGCGGAGTGTGCCAGACGCAATTACGGTATGCCCATGCCGGAGGGGTATCGTAAGGCACTGCGCCTGATGAAGCAGGCGGAGAAATTCAACAGACCCATTATCAGCTTTGTAAATACGCCGGGACCTTCTGCGGCGTGGAGGCGGAGGAGAGAGGCCAGGGTGAGGCCATTGCCCGGAATCTGCTGGAGATGTCAGCCTTAAAAGTACCGGTATTGTGCATCCTTATCGGAGAAGGCGGCAGCGGCGGAGCACTGGCTACAGCGGTAGGCAATGAGGTATGGATGATGGAAAATGCCACATACTCGATCCTGTCTCCCGAAGGCTTTGCTTCTATATTATGGAAGGATGCTGACCGTGCCAGAGAAGCCAGTGAGGTCATGAATATTACATCCGAGGACCTGAAACGTCTCGGTGTGATCGAGCGGATCGTACCGGAATACGGCGGGGCAGACCAAAGTACCGTGGAGGCCATCGGTGGGTATCTCAAGGAACATATCAAGGAATTCCTGCAAAAATATACCGGCATGACCGGTGAACAGATTGCAGAGGAACGTTATGAAAGGTTCCGCAAGTATTAAAGCGGTAACGAGAGGTGATGTGGGATGAAGCACGGAAAAATGATCCTGGGGGAATTACATGCAGATATTCCGTGATCCAGGGGGGTATGGGTGTGGGGATCAGCCTGTCCGGTCTGGCGGGAGCAGTGGCTGCGGCAGGTGGAATCGGCATTATTTCTACTGCCCAGATCGGTTTCCGCGAGCCGGATTTGACAGAGATCCCATCGCCTGTAATCTGCGTACTATCGGAAAGAATAGAAAAGCAAGACAGATCGCAAGAGGCGGTATCGTCGGTGCCAACATCATGGTGGCAACACAACGCTACGAGGATTATGTCAGGGCAGCAGTGCTGGCAGGTACCGACTGCATTATCTCCGGTGCCGGACTGCCGTTAGATCTGCCGGAGTCGTGGCAGAGACGGAAAGCGGAATGCCCGGGCGAAGCCACCGGACGATGCTGGCTCCGATCGTGTCGAGCACCCGTGCCTGTCGGTCGTCACAAAATACTGGATGAAAAATACGACAGAAAGCCGGACTTATCGTGGCAGAGGGACCGTTGGCGGGCGGACACCTGGGATTTAAGCGGGAGGAACTGGACGCTTACACACCGGAGAGCTATGAGAGAGAACTGACGGCAATGATCCGGCAGGCAGCAGAACTGGAAATTCCACTGATCGCTGCAGGCGGTATTTATGACCGGAGGGATCTGGAGCATTGCCTGTCCCTCGGGGCTGCGGGGGTACAGCTGGAACCCGTTTTGTGACCACCGAAGAGTGTGATGCGGCAGATGCATATAAGCAGGCATATCTCAGCGCACGGAAAGAAGACATTGTCATTGTGAAAAGCCCTGTGGGAATGCCGGGCAGAGCTATACAGAATGCTTTTCTGGAAAAGGTGGCGGCCGGGGAGCGGTTTATGACCGGATGCAGACATTGCATTAAGACCTGCGATCCGAAGACAGCACCGTATTGCATCACCAGAGCATTGATCAATGCGGCAACGGGAGATGTGGATAACGGACTGCTGTTCTGTGGCAGCAATGCCTGGAGGGCGCAGAAAATAGAAAGAACAGTGGATATCATGGAGGAAATGGCGTGAGGACCATAAGAATCACCGGAACCGGAAGTGCACTTCGGGAAGGATTGTTACAAATAAAGAATTGGAGCAGATGGTGGAAACCTCGGATGAATGGATCCGTGAGAGAACTGGTATCGGTGAGCGCCATGTGTCTGTGGGTGAGACGGTTGTGACACTCGCGTCAGAAGCAGCCCGTAAAGCACTGGAACAGGCAGGAAAAAGAGCAGAAGAGATTGACCTGATCCTGGTGGCAACCTGTTCTCCGGAGCAGTATCTGCCTGCTGTGCCTGCCAGGTGCAGGCGGACATCGGCGCAGTGAATGCACTGGCTTTTGATGTGAATGCGGCCTGTTCCGGATTTTTATTTGCCCTGAATACTGCGGATGCTTATCTGCGGATGGGACTTGCAGAAAATGCACTGATCATCGGCAGTGAGGTGCTGTCCAAGCTGGTGGACTGGACGGACCGGAGCAGCTGTATCCTGTTCGGAGACGGTGCCGGGGCGGTAGTTGTAGAGCAATGCAGGCAGAGTCTCGGGCGGTGGAGGAGAAACAGATACCGGCAGCAGGTATTTTGGGACGGGCGCTCCATTCCGACGGCGCCGGCGGTGGCGTCTTACAATGCGGTGCGAGGGAACTGACAACCCCCTATGCAAGGACTTCAGCGACAAAAACAGATCAAAACCAGCCGATGGACGGCAGAGAGCATTTTATTCAGATGGATGGACAGGAAGTGTACCGGTTCGCCACCAGACGGGTGCCGCAATGCATTGAGGAAGCGTTGTCGGATGCCGGACTTACTGTGCCGGATATTGACCTGTTCGTACTGCATCAGGCCAACGCACGGATCATTGATGCAGTGGCGAAACGCCTTCATGCGGATCGCGAAAAATTTCCTACAAATCTGGAGAGGGTAGGCAATCTGTCCTCTGCCTCCATTCCGGTGCTTCTGGATGAACTACACAAGCAGGGAAAGCTGCACCGCGGTGACCGCATCGTTCTGGCGGGATTCGGCGCCGGGCTTACGATTGGGGCTTGCGTGATGACCTGGTAGACGATATACTGAAAATGATTCGGAGAGCCGTACACGATGGATATCTGTCGGAGAAGGCAGCTTCGAAAAATCTCGGACATACGACAGAGATATTTCAGATATCGTAGAGGACACTATGGAGAAGAGCAACAACCGGGTGCTGAATGAACTGTTGGTGAACCTGTTCCATAACGTGATGGATGCAGAGGCAAAGGCGGTCATAACAGAAGAATTCAAGGATATTACAAATAATGACATACACATTCTGGAGGCTATCGGCATCGAGGAACCAAAGAGTATGTCCCGTATTGCCGGGGAACTCCACGTTACCGTGGGTACCCTGACCACGAATATGAACAGTCTGGAGAAAAAAGGCTACCTGGAGCGTAACCGCAGCACACAGGACAAACGTGTGGTGCTGGTGAGCTGACAGAGAAGGGGCGGAAAGCTTTTTCCATCATAGAGATTTCCACAGGAAAATGATCCATACGATCATTCGGGATCTGGATGAGGAAGAAATGCAGACATTGATCAAATGTCTGGGGAAAACTGGATATATTTTTCAGAGATGGCAATGCAGAGTGACCGGAGAGTTCCGGTTACTCTTTTTTGTTTGCAGGACATCGAAATCTTTCGGAAATTACAACAAACTATTTTCAGATGAAACAAATGTATTAAAATAGAAATAGCGATTCAAAATGTTGGATAGTTATAGTAGACGCAAGAGAAAATAGTGAAATATAGAAACGGAGGATCCTACGATGAAGAGAATCGGAATGTTAACGAGCGGTGGTGACTGCCAGGCCCTGAACGCAGCCATGAGAGGTGTGGTGAAGACACTGGCGAACGGTAAGGAAGAGGTGGAAATCTACGGCTTCCTGGATGGCTACAGAGGACTGATCTACGGTAATTTCCGAATGCTGACGGACAAGGATTTCTCCGGTATTCTTACCAAGGGCGGCACGATCCTGGGAACCTCCCGGACCCCGTTCAAGACGATCCAGGATCCGGATCCCAACGGCTGAACAAAGTGGAAGCATGAAGCAGAACTATTACAAGCTGCAGCTGGACTGCCTTGTAATTCTCGGTGGTAACGGCACCCACAAGACTGCGAACCTGTTGCGCAAGGAAGGTCTGAATATCGTAACGCTGCCTAAGACCATTGACAATGATCTGTGGGGCACCGATATGCCTCGGTTTCCAGAGTGCAGTGGATATTGCAACGGATGCTATCGACTGCATCCATACCACAGCGGCTTCCCATGGCAGAGTATTTATCGTGGAAGTGATGGGACATAAGGTAGGATGGCTTACCCTGAATGCAGGCATGGCCGGCGGTGCGGATATCATTTTGATTCCCGAGATTCCTTATGATATCGATAAGGTGATCGAGAAAATTGAAGACAGAGACAAAAAAGGTTGCCGTTTTACCATCATCGCGGTAGCTGAGGGTGCTATCTCCAAAGAGGATGCAGCCCTTCCGAAAAAAGATTACAAGAAAAAGATGGAAAAATATCCGTTCCCTTCCGTATCCTATGAAGTGGCTGCGCAGATTCAGGAGAAGACCGGCAGAGAAGTACGTGTCACTGTACCTGGTCATATGCAGAGAGGCGGAAGCCCCTGCCCTTACGACAGAGTATTCGCCAGCCGTCTGGGCTCCGAGGCAGGCAAGCTGATCCTGGACAACCAGTACGGCTTCATGGTAGGCTATAAGAACCGTGAGATCGTAAGAGTTCCGTTAGAGGATGTAGCGGGCAAGCTTAAGACCGTGGATCCTGATGCCACCATCGTACAGGAGGCGAAGATGCTGGGCATCTGCTTTGGCGATTAAGAAAGTCTTCACGGCAGAACAAAGTTAGGAAGAGAGAAAACACATGTCATATACAGCGCTATACCGGAAGTTTCGTCCGGATGCTTTTTCCGATGTCAAAGGTCAGGATCATATCGTGACCACACTGAAGAATCAGCTACGGGCGAACCGGATCGGCCATGCGTATCTGTTCACCGGAACGAGAGGTACCGGTAAAACTACGGTGGCGAAGATTTTTGCGAAAACAGTGAATTGCGAACACCCCACAGAGGACGGCCCCTGTGGGGAATGCCGTATTTGTAAGGCCATTGCGGCGGGAGCCAGCATGAATGTCATCGAGATCGACGCGGCTTCCAACAACGGTGTGGACAATATCCGTGAGATCATCGACGAGGTATCCTATTCCCCGGCGGAGGGAAAATACAAGGTCTACATCATCGACGAGGTGCATATGCTCTCCCCCGGAGCTTTCAACGCATTGTTAAAAACTCTGGAAGAACCGCCCTCTTATGTTATTTTTATTCTGGCGACCACAGAGGTGCACAAGATCCCCATTACGATCCTGTCCCGTTGCCAGAGATATGATTTTAAACGAATCTCCATTGATACCATCACGGATCGCATGAAGGAACTGATGGACACGGAGCAGGTACAGGTGGAGGACAGAGCTCTGCGCTACATTGCGAAAGTAGCGGACGGCTCCATGCGTGATGCGCTAAGCCTTCTGGATCAGTGTATTGCATTCCATCTGGGCAAGGAGCTGACCTACGATATGACCTGGATGTGTTGGGGGCAGTAGATACGGAAGTGTTCAGCAGATTGCTGCGCTTCGTCATGGACCGGAATGTGTTAGGATGCATTGAACTGTTGGAAGAGATTGTCATGCAGGGCAGAGAACTGGTACAGTTCGTCACAGACTTTACCTGGTATCTGCGGAATCTGATGCTGGTACAGACAGCGGATAATCTGGAGGATGTCATAGATATGTCCACGGATAATCTGGCGAATCTGAAGGAAGAAGCTCCATGCTTTCCATGGATCAGATCATCCGCTATATCCATATTTTCTCCGAACTGTCCGGACAGATCCGCTATGCGGCGCAGAAGCGTAATCCTGGTAGAGATCGCGCTGATCAAGCTGTGCAAGCCGGAGATGGAGACAGATCAGGAAGCTGTCCTGGATCGAATCCGTCAGGTAGAGGAAAAAGTGGAAAACGGCATTGTCGTTAACGGCGCAAATGCCTGCCGGCACTCCCGGAGTACAAGGGGGAGCACCGGGTGGCGCGGCGAGACCCAAACCGGAGCTGCCAAAGGCTATCCCCGAGGATGTACAGGAGATCGTGCGGAAATGGCCATCTATCGTAGGCAATGCGGAGAATCCTATGAAGATGTATCTGAAAAATGCCAGATTGAGCCTGGGCGGAGACAATAAGCTCATGGTGGTGCTGGAGGACGGACTGGCTTCTGATTATTTCAAAGGAGAAGCCCACGAGCAGAATAAGCAGCAGCTGGAGGCTTTATTGTCCGACTTTTCCGGCAAGGAGATCGAAGTGACGATCCAGACGGTGGAAAGCAACCGCCAGTTCGAGGACAATTACGTAGATCTTGGCAAGGTCATTAACATGGAGATCGACGAAGAGGAGTGATCCTGTGTGAATTTAGGATTGCGACAGGCTTGCAGATAAGGTAAGATATAATAATAACTCACTCGCAGGACGATAGTCCGAAATGCGGATATATTATGATTTCGAGAATGCGTAGCACGGAGAAATCAATTATAAATGATATGGAGGAACAGTAACATGGCAAAAAGAGGTGGATTCCCCGGAGCGCAATGCCCGGTAATATGAACAATCTGATGAAGCAGGCACAGAGAATGCAGCGTCAGATGGAAGAGGGACAGAAGGAATTAGAGACCAGGGAGTTCTCTGCATCCGCAGGCGGCGGAGCTGTGGAAGTGACCATCAACGGTAAAAAGGAGATCACATCCATTAAACTGGCAGAGGAGATCGTGGATCCCGAGGATATCGAGACATTACAGGATGCTATTGTGGCAGCAGCCAACGAGGCACTGCGCAAGGCTGACGAAGCGAATGCAGAGCTCATGGGCAAAATGACCGGAGGCTTAGGAGGATTTCCTTTCTAATGGAACTTACAGCGGACAGATCAATAAATTAATAGATGAACTGGCAGCCTGCCCGGGATTGGCAGTAAGTCCGCACAACGACTGGCTTTTCACCTGATCAATATGCCGAAGGACCGTGTGGACAGACTGGCGAATGTCATGATCGAGCCAGAGCCAATGTTCGGTACTGTAAGGAGTGTTATACCCTGACGGATAAGGAAATCTGCCCGGTGTGCGCAAATCCCAGAAGAGATCATCATACGATCATGGTTGTGGAGAATACCAGAGACCTGGCAGCCTATGAGAAGACCGGCAAATACGAAGGTGTGTATCATGTCCTGCATGGTGCCATCTCTCCCATGCTGGGCGTGGGACCCGGTGATATCAAGCTGAAGGAACTGATGGAACGCCTGCGGGGAGATGTGCAGGAAGTGATCATTGCGACCAATTCCAGCCTGGAGGGAGAGACTACGGCAATGTATATCAGTAAATTGATCAAACCGACTGGGATCAAGGTGACCAGAATTGCCAGCGGAGTACCCGTGGGTGGTGATCTGGAATATATCGATGAGGTAACATTGCTCCGTGCCTTAGAAGGCAGAGTGGAGTTATAAGCAGCAGAGAAAATGAATAAATGTGGGAGGAGAAGACAATGGCAGTAACAAAAAGTGTATTTGGAAAAAGCCCGGAAGGGAGAGAGATATCTCTGTATACCTGAGCAATAGCAAGGGAATGCAGGCAAAGGTAACAGATCTCGGTGCGAATCTGGTAGGAATCCTGGTACCGGATGTGCAAGGTGTGACAGCTGATGTGACACTGGGCTTTGACAGCGTGGACCGTTATTATAAGAATTACAGCTTCTTCGGGGCAGTGATCGGACCTGTGCGAACCGTACCGCAGGGGCAGCATATACATTAGACGGTGTGGATTATCGGATGGATCAAAATGACGGACCAACAACCTGCACACACATATTGAACTGGGCTTCCATAAGAGAATCTGGGATGCGGTACCGGGAGATAACAGTGTCACCTTTTCTCTGGAGGACGAGGATGGATATTTGGGCTTCCCCGGACATAAAAAGGTGTCCGTCACCTATTCCCTGGACGAGGAGAATGCCTTAAGACTGCATTATCATGCGTCCAGTGACAAACGGACTATTTTTAATCTGACCAATCATCCTATTTTAATCTGGACGGACAAGGTACCGGCAGAATTGAGGACCATGAATTATGGCTGGGAGCTTCCCATTTCACACCTGTGGTATCGGGATCCATTCCTACCGGTGAGATCTGCGCAGTGGCGGGCACACCCATGGATTTCACACAGCCGAAGAAGATCGGAAGAGATATTGAAGCAGACTTTGAACAGTTAAAGCTGACAGGTGGCTATGATCATAATTTCTGCATTGATGACTGGGATGGCAGCCTGAAACATATTGCGACTGCGAAAGGACCGAAGAGCGGCAGAGTGATGAAGGTATATACCACATTGCCCGGCGTACAGTTCTATGCGGGCAACTTTATCGCACCGGAAGAGGGCAAAGCAGGCGCAGTCTATGACAATAGAACCGGATTTGCCCTGGAGACCCAGTATTATCCGGATACCATTCATCATGAGAACTTCCCTTCTTATATCTTTGGTGGGGAAATGGTGATTATGATTCTGTGACCGTATACAAATTCGAGTAAATAAATAGTTATGCAAACTTTGTCGAAGTGTTTTTTTAAGGACGCGACAAAGAACGCTAAAATACCTCCTGTGCGGATGATATAGTTAGTGATAACTGATAGAAACGGCATGGGAGGTGTTTTTTGTATGGAATTACCGAAAAATATAACACAGATCGGAGAGGCGGACAAGCACTGCAGAGTCTATGTGGAAGATTATGTGGTATCTTACATAAAACAAATGAATGGGATGGCACAGAACAAAGACATTGCCATTGCGCTGTATGGCAGACGGACAACGGAGAATGGTGTGGCTTATCTGTTCGCCTATGGTTCGGCGAAACTGAATTTTCTGCAAAAACCGATACGGCACTTGTCCCAGGCACAGGAGCAGGAGATCGAGAAGCTGCGGAAAAAGTATTTCCGGAAATGACATTTTTAGGATATCAGATCCTGAATGGCGAGATGGTGGAAGGCTTCCGGATCTGTGAGCAGGAGATCTGCCGGTATGTGGCAGGTTATGCACAATTTTATGAAAAAATGACAGCATGCTGGCGTATATGCTGGAGAACCGGGGAGAGGAAGCGGAACCGGAGAAACTAAATCAGGAAAAATATGAGTCGTAAAGAAGCGGCAGGAAGAAACGCAGACAGAGACAGGAAAGCGGACATGCCGGGCGTG